>Ga0078972_1000155_pt1 | contig 276592 bp, 245 predicted proteins | sample YelNatPaOPGAMG01_FD_67568 | JGI IMG/M metagenome (GOLD analysis project Ga0078972, IMG submission 67568) | Hot spring thermophilic microbial communities from Obsidian Pool, Yellowstone National Park, USA - OP-RAMG-01 (SPADES assembly) (version 2) | ecosystem: Environmental > Aquatic > Thermal... | reverse complement strand
CGCCGAGTTGAGGTCTGCGGCTGTGTCGTTCACAAAGCGCAGACTACGGCAAAAACAATGTTGTGTCCAGCACGTTTTGCACGCCCACCCCCTTCTCGCTACGGCATCACCGAATCTTTACGAACTCGGGTGCCCCAGTCGCTCTGGAACAGGATACGCGTGCCGCTGGTGCTCAGGGTCACATTGGTCTGCGCCCAGTAATTGCTCTGCGGCGCATTGCTGTAATTGCCAGTACTGCGGTGGTGAGCGAAACGGTACGTCGTGCCGATCGTCAGGCTGGTCAACATGATTTCCTGATCAAGCAGCGTGGTCGGCTTGGAGGAGGGGCCGTTGTTGCCCGTACCGTAAATGTTTCCAGTCATGCCGGTGGCAATCCACATCGGGTTTTTCCAGGCAGTTGATCCCGTCAGGCTTCCGGTGGCAGGATAGCCAAACACCGGGGAGCTGGATTCACCCACCAGATTCTGCACAACCCCCGTGTTCAGATCGGCGGCAATGACATTGCCATTTCCACCTGTTGCGCGGTTGAACTGCGAGCCCACCAGCATGTCGTGCCCCGCAGCATTCATGGCCGTGTCGCAATGCTCGTAGGCATCGAAGTTGACGGTGCGCACATATTTGCCGTTGATGTCCAGAATGAACACGCGCCCCGTCGTGCTGTTCTGCGAAGCAGGATCGGGCGCCACCCAGCCCTGGCCGGACAGCAGCGGGAACGGCGTGGTGCCCCGGGCCTGCGCCTGCGCGACATAGTTGGTGTCGTAAAACACCATTTGCTTGGTGGCCTGATTGAAGCCGAACACATTCAAGCCCAACTGGCCGTTCACATTGGGAATGCCCCCCGCGCCGAGCCCCCAGATGCGTTCGCCCTTGGCATTGATACCGAGTGCGAAGGGATAGCCGCAGCGCACCGGCCCGGTCCGTGGCCAGCCTGCGGGCAGATTCGGCATGAAGCTGTATTCAATGGTCTTGGCGCCGGTTTCCACATTGAGCGCAGTGAGATCAGCCACCATGGTGCTGCCAACAGAATGGTTGTCGATGTAGTACAGCGTTGCTGGGTCTTGATGATCCCAGTAGAACTGCTCGATGTCGCCCGGATTGATGTCGATGAACTTGATGAAGGCGTAAGTGGTGCCGTTGTAAAGGGCCCAGCCCTGCTGGCCACCTGCCTGCATGGTGGACCCAGGAGCGTACAAAATGAATCGCGTCTCGTCAGCGTTCCACGCCATGGCCGTTGGGTAGGCAGGCGCGGCGCACAGATTCTTGAAATCCGCCACACAGTCCGTGATCCGGGTGATTCTGGTGCCGAAATCCGGATCGATCACCGTCTGGCCTTTTGCCGGTTTGGCAAGCTTGCTGTAGGACATGGCCTTCAAGCCATAGTTTTGCAGACCGACGGACAGGTCAACCCCGGCCACGACGGGCACAGCAGCCGGTGTTGTCGTTGCCCCCGCCCCTCCGTTAAGGCCGTAGGGCTTGATGATCCGCCTCCACCGCAAGCTGAAAGTGCACCCACTGCCGGGAGCGTCAGTAGGGAGCGTTGGATAAATTGACGTCGGGACGGGATCATCTTGAGTCTCCAGAAAAACCATGGCGGACCAGGAACGCATGCTCCATGGATGGCGTGACGGATAGGCGATCAGCCTAAGACGTCGATTGATCAGAACGCTCAGCAGCAACCTCCGCCAAAGGCGCGCGCAGGGCCTTGCGCCAGGACAGCAGAAATTCTTTAGCAGGAGCCTCCCAATAGCGATAAATAATCAATGAGGCCATCATCAGTACGCCCGTCAAAAAAGGTACGACAAGTGCGTAAACATCTGATCCAGTGCCGCCAATTGAACGCTGCAATAAATCGAGAAGCGCCACACCAATCGACTGATGCAACAAATATAAACTGTAGCTTGCCACCCCGATCGCAGCCAGCGGCGGATAGGCTAACCACGCAACCCATTTGGGACGCATCAGGAACGCCAGAAAAACCGCATATCCAAAGCCTAATGCAATGAAAGGAGCAGGCGTGCCGGCATGCGTTCCCATGTGCAGAGAGGCCAATCCCGCGATGGCTTCGAACAGCAATATCCACGCAATTCCACTTTTCGCGTCCACAAAGAGCGCATAAAATCCGATTCCCGCGATGAACCAAGGCAATGCACTAAGTGCAAAAATGAAATCAATTGACCAGAGGTGCGGCAGATTCAGCGCCCGCGCGAAGAGATAACTCAATACCAGAATGCCAAATGCCCAGGCAACTAATCTGAAAAATCGCGGCGCACCTGTCGAAAAATAAAGAACGCTGATCCAGAAATAAAATTTGACCTCAACAAACAAAGACCAATAAGCCCCATCCACCGCTTTGAATGGTATCCCGAAAACCTTGCTCCAAATCAATGGTTCAGTAAAGGTGAGGCTAGGAAAAAAATCGCGTAAGTCAGGATGAAATGGGCTTTTTGGAATGAACGCCAAAATCAAATAGGTCAATGCCGAACATAACAGCATTGTTGGAAACAAGCGGGAAAATCGTTTCCAGAAAAATTGGCCGATCGTACGGCTTCGGAACAACGTCATGCTGATCACAAAGCCCGAGATAATAAAAAACAACTCGACACCCAGGTCTCCATATCTGAATAACCAGAATTCGGCAGCAAAATCACCGTATGGATACAAATTATCTGGCGAGAGTGGTGGCGTCCAGCGCACAAAATAGTGGTAACCCATCACCAGAGCGATGGCAATCGCGCGTAAACCGTCTAAGACTTTGAGGCGATGGTGATCGTCCATTTTTGGCGTGAAGTGGCGCTGTGCATTTGACCATTTACGGTTCCGTCAGGCTGAGTTGAAAATTATGACAGCCTCATGCGACTGAACACCCCCTGATCCAGCCACTTCTGCCCTTCACAAGTGCAAACACCCCTGCTTCGAGGGGTGTTTGCATGTTTGCCAACCGACTTCCCGCTTCCTGCGGGTTGGCATCAGATGATCAATTGGCCTTGTACGCAGGCAACTCGATCACATAGGTATCCACCGACGCATTCGGATTGATGACTGGCGCCTTCGGGTTGGCGTTGCCCCAGTCGCTCTGCACCAGAATGCGGGTGCCGCTCGGGCTGGGGGTGACATTGGTCTGCGCCCAGTAGTTGTTCACCGGGGCATTGCTGTAATGCCCCGTGCTGCGGTGGTGCGCCACGCGGAACACGGCGCCGGTATCCACATTGGCAATGGATACCTCCTGATCAATATAGGTCTGCGGGTTGGCCACTGGGGCGTTGTTGCTGCCGTTGTCTGCCGTGCTGCCGTACGGCGATCCCGTCACGCCCATGGCAACCCAGCCGGGCATCTTCCACGCACCCGAGCTGATGAGGGTGCTCGTGCGGGGATAGCCGTCGCCCTTGGCCACGCCAATGACGGTGGACACCACACCCGTGTTGAGATTGGCCACCATCAGATTGCCGCTGCCAGATGGGCCGTCGTACTGCGTGCCGACCAGCAGGTCTTCGCCTTTCATATTGACTGAACTGTCCAAGTGCTCAATGGCGTCGAACTGCACGGTGCGCACGATGTTGCCGTTCAGGTCGAAGACCACAGTCGTGTGATTCGCCCAATCCGGCCAGGCCCAGCCCTTGCCCGATTTGAGCGGGAATGGCGTGGTGCCGCGCGCCTGCGCCAAGGGAATGCCGTTGTAGCGGGTGAGTTTGCCGGTCTTGGCGTTGAAGCCAAAGGCGTTCAATCCGAGCTGCCCGCTGACGTTCGGAATGCCTCCCGCGCCCAGTCCCCACAATTCCAGATCGCCGCCCGAGTAGAACGGATAGCCCGCGCGCACCGGGCCGGTGGTGGGCCAGCCCTGCGCCTTGATGTCGGGCATGAAGTCGTGCAGCACGGTCTGCACACCGGTCTCGACGTTGATTTCCATCATGCGCATGATGATGGTGCCACCATTTTCGCGGTTGTCGATATAGACCAGCTTGGTCGGATCAGAGTGGCTCCAGTAGAACTGCTCGATGTCGGGTGGATTGATCGGCAGGAATTTGATGAAGGCGTAGGTCTTGCCATCAAACAGTGCCCAGCCTTGCTTCCCACCCGTCTTCGCGCCGGTGACATACAGCACAAAGCGCGATTCGTTGCAGTTCCAACCCTGCGTGGTCGGGTAGGCCGGCATCGCCACATTTGCGTTGAAATCAGCCAAGGTGTCGGTGACGCGCACGATATGGGTTCCAGGGAAATCCGGGTCGGCCACGCGCTGCCCCTTGGCAGGCTTGGCCAGCGCGGAGAAGGGACGCAGGTTCTTGCCGTAATCGACCAGACCCGCCGTGAGATTCGCGGTCGGCGTTGCACAGGTTGAAGGGGACGGCGCCGGTGTCGGAGCGGGTGTCGGAGTCGGAGCAGGTGCTGGAGTAGGTGCCGGAGCGGGTGCCGGAGCGGGTGCCGGAGCGGGTGCCGGAGCGGGTGCTGGAGCGGGTGCCGGAGCGGGTGCTGGAGCGGGTGTTGGAGCGGGGTCGCCTGGCGCCATACCGCCAGTGATTGTTGGCTGCGGGCTGGCGATTGCAGCGGTTCCCGTGCCCGCGGTTGCCGTGTTGGCCGCAGCGACGTCCGTTGTTCCGCCCCCGCCACACGCAGAAAGAAGGACCGAAGCCAAAAGCGCAGCGGCTCCTGCTCTCAAAATGGATGTATTCATGACAACTCCCTGATTTGGGCGCCCCAATAGCGGATCTTTTTGGCTCACAATGAGGTACACCAACAATATGTGGCGAGCTCCATGAGCAGATACCTTGGAGGCGCCGCAACACAACGATAACAAATGGACTTTTTGTTACAAATAATCGGCAACAAGGCAGAAAGTGCACGCCACAGACAGGGCGACGACTTTTGAAGCGTCGCTTCAGCCTGGCTGCGAATATTGCCGATTTAACGGAGTGAATTGTCGATTCTTCCCGGCGACAAGTCGATCAGCCCGCACTGAGTTGCCGTGTCGGAAAATGCTGGTTTTTCTGTCAGAATTTTCTGATACTGTGCGCGGGTTGATGAGAAAGACGTCAAATTCACCGCTGTCAGCGATTTGTTGCGCATTTGATGGCGCGCTTGCCTTGCATGCCCTGTCATGTGAGCGCTAGGAGATCCCCCTGCACATGGAGGTTGCCTTGTCTGCTGCTCCCACGGAACGCTGCCCAGCGCCTGCAACGTCCCCAAGCGCGCCTTTGACGGGCGCGGCTGGCCCGTGTGCATCCCAGGCCGTCGATCTGCCAGAGTTGATCGATCAACTCCCGGGCTTCATTTTCCGCGTGCGCCACGGCGGCGCGCAACTGCGTTTTGAATTTGCCAGCGCCAGCTGCCTGGCAGTCTGTGGTCTGCGGGCCGACGATCTGCTGTCCTCTGCGCGGAGCTTCCTTGCCATGATCGATGCGCAGGATCTCGCCGCGTTTCATGTCAGTTTGCAGGCCAGTGCGGCGGCGGGGTCGTGGAACTGGGAAGGCCGCCTGCAGACGCCGCATGGCTTGAAGTGGGTGAATGTGCGCGCCCGCACACGCACAGTCGACGCATTGACGACGGAATCAACCGGCGTCATGCTCAATGTCACACAGACGCATTTGCGCGAGTCGCAGTTGCGCAACCTGTCCACCGACCTGCGGCAGATCGCCTCCCACCTCGAATCGGTGCGGGAGGCGGAGCGTGCCCGCATGGCGCGTGATCTGCATGACGATTTGGGGCAGGTGCTCACAGCGCTGCAAATGGATGTAGCCTTGCTGCGCAGGCAATTCGGCGCAAGCCAGGCGCCCGAGTTGTTTGCCAATATTGACAAGCTCATTCACGCCGCCGCCGAGGCAGGGCGGCGGGTGGCTGCCGAGTTGCGGCCCAGTGTGCTCGACCTGGGCCTCAAGGCGGGCCTGCGCTGGATGGCCGAGCAATACGCCAAGCGCTATGCGATTCGCGTCCATACCGATCTCAGCTATCAGGGCGAAGTCGGCGAACTGATCGCCACCGAGCTGTTTCGCATCGCCCAGGAGGGCCTGACAAATGTGGTGCGTCATGCCCGTGCGCGCCAGGCCTGGGTGCGCTGCACGAACACCGAGGGCGGGCTGATCTGCATTTCGGTGGAGGACGACGGCATCGGCTACACCCCGCAGACACAGCCTGCCAGCCGCCCCTCCCTGGGGCTGCGCGGCATGCGCGAGCGGGCGGCGGTCTTTGGTGGCGACTTCCAGCTTGACCAGTCGGCCCAGGGCGGGGTGCGGGTGCGGGTGTGCATGCCGATCACCGAAGCGGTGCAGCATGGATGAACTGCGCGTGCTCATCATTGACGATCACGCGTTGCTGGGCGAGAGCCTGGCGCGTTTTCTCGGCTCCAACGGCATGCAGGCCGTCTGGTGCGGCGACATTGCGCAGGCCATGCAATCCATCCGCGAACAGGCCTGGAACGTGGTGCTGCTCGACCTGTCCATGCCCGAAGGCAACGGCCTCGATCTGCTCAAGCGCATCAAGCTCATGCATCCAGAATTGCCCGTGCTGATTCTGAGTATGCACCCGGAGCAGCAATTCGCGCTGCGCGCGCTGCGCGGCGGCGCGGCGGGCTATCTCACCAAGGGCTGCAGCCCAGATGTGCTGGTCGAGGCGATTCACAAGGTGGTGCAGGGCGGGCGCTACCTCACCCCCGGCGTGGCCGAGCAACTGGCCAACTACATGAACGAGGGCGACGCCACAGAAGAGCCGCACGCCCGGCTTTCCGATCGCGAGATGCAGGTGTTCATGCGGCTGGTCGAAGGCAAATCGGTCAATCAGGTTGCGGATGAGTTGCACATCAGCTGCAAGACTGTGAGCACCCACAAGACCCGGCTGATGCACAAACTCGCCCTCGACAACGACGCCGACCTTGTGCGCTACGCCATGCATCAGGGCATCGTGCGCTGACACTGCGCGGCTTGCTTGCCAGACAAGACCCGCTGCGGTTTTTATACTGCCGCGATGCACACCCCCTTTTCATCTGGCCGCGCCACACAGCTCGCGTGCGACACCCTCGATATCGAAGCCCGTGCCCTGCTCGCATTGCGCGAGCGACTGCTCGCGCCGCCGCTGGCCGCGGCGTTTGCGCAGGCGGTGCAGTGCATGCTGCAAAGCACCGGGCGGGTGGTGGTGTCGGGCATGGGCAAATCGGGCCATATCGGGCGCAAAATCGCGGCCACCCTGGCCTCAACCGGGACGCCGGCCTACTTCGTCCACCCGGCAGAGGCCAGCCATGGCGACCTGGGCATGGTCACGCGCGACGACGTGTTCCTGGCCCTGTCCAACTCCGGCGAAACCGAGGAACTCACCCGCATCGTGCCTCAGGTCAAGCGCCTGGGCGCCACGCTCATCAGCATGACCGGCCGCACCGACTCCACCCTGGCGCGTCATGCCGACATCCTGCTCGATTGCGCCGTTGAACAAGAGGCCTGCCCGCTCAACCTCGCGCCCACGGCCAGCACCACGGCACAACTCGCGCTGGGCGACGCCCTTGCCGTCGCCCTGCTCGACGCCCGGGGCTTTGGCCCGGACGACTTCGCCCGCACCCATCCCGGCGGCAGCCTGGGGCGCAAGCTGCTCACCCATGTGCGCGACGTGATGCGCAGCGGCGAAGCCGTGCCCGCTGTGGCGGACGACGCGCCGTTCACTGCGGCGCTGATGGAAATCACCCGCAAGGGCCTGGGCATGACGGCCGTGGTCGATGCGCAGGGCAAGTTGCTGGGCATCATCACCGATGGCGATCTGCGGCGGCTCATCGAGAAAGGCGTCAACCTCAACACCCTTCAGGCGCGGCAGGCCATGCATCCGCAGCCGCGCACCATCGGGCCCGATGCGCTGGCCGTTGAAGCCGTGCAACTCATGGAGCAATACCGCATCAATCAATTGCTGGTCGTTGATGCGCAAGACAAACCCGTTGGTGCGCTCAATACCCACGACCTGTTTGCCGCCAAGGTCATCTGATAGAGAAAAGCTGCCGCCATGGACGCCACGCCCCAACTCGCCTTTGATCCTGAGCTGGTGCTCGCCGCGCTTGATGTGCGCCTGCTGCTGCTCGATGTGGACGGCGTGCTCACCCCTGGCGACCTGCTCTATGGCGCGCAGGGCGAGGAGCTCAAGCGCTTTTCCACCCTCGACGGCCACGGCCTGAAGCTGCTGATGAGCGCGGGCGTCGAGCCGGTCATCGTGTCCGGTCGCGATAGCCCCGCGCTGCGGGCGCGCATTGCCGAGCTGGGTTTACAGCACAGCATTCTGGGCAGCGGCGCCAAGCTGCCCGCAGCGCAGGCCCTACTCGATCGGCTGCAGCTGAGCTGGTCGCAGGTGGCCGTCATCGGTGACGACTGGCCCGATCTGGCGCTGATCCGTCGCGCCGCATTCAGCGCCGCGCCGCCGAGCAGCCATGCCGAAGTGCTCGCCCGGGTGCGCCATGTCACCCGCGCCCCCGCCGGTCTGGGCGCGGTGCGCGAGGTCTGTGACCTGCTGTTGACCGCGCGCGGCGCCTATGCCGCCCTGCTGCAGGACGCGCTCGACGGTAAGCCGCATACCCCGTCTAAGAGCGGCGCATCCTCCTCCCCTGCGTCGTCGAACTCTGTCAGCGGTACCCTGGCCGAACCCGGCGCGGTCAAACCCAGCACCCGTTGAGGCCCGCGGCCATGCGACTGAACCTGCGTCAATTCTGGCTTGTGCTGAGCGCCTGGACACCCGTGCTGCTGCTGGCCGTTGCCGCCGCATTCAGTTGGTGGGTGGCGCAAGTGGTGATGCAGGCAGAGCAGCACCCCAAGCTCAGCCCGGCGCAATCCGCGCTGCCCGACTATTTGCTGCACGACTTTTCCGCCGCGAGCTACAACGCGCAAGGCCAGCTCAGCGCCGTGCTGCGCGGAAAGCAAATGGTGCATCTGCCCGCCACCGACACCTTTGACATCACCGCACCCCAGCTGCGCGCGGTCGACCCGCAAGGCCTGGTCACCACGGCCAACGCGCTACGCGGCCTGTCCAACAAGGACGGCAGCAATGTGCAACTGCTGGGTCACGCCGTGGTGGAGCGTCGCGGCACGTCAGGTCAGCCGCCCGTGGTCGTGCACAGCGACTTTCTCAACGTCTTCCCCAATCAGCAGATCGTGCAGTCCAACCGGCCCACCGTGGTGCAGCAGGGGCAGACGCAGTTCTCCGGCAACAGCCTGGACTTCAACGGTGTTGACGGCACCGTGAAGCTGCAGGGCCGGGTCAAGGCGGTCATCGCTCCCGCCAGCCCCGTACCTACGGGCAAGCCATGACGGACGCTTCCAGCGCGCCCATCGTGTTGATCACCGGCGCCTCCAGTGGCATTGGCGCTGCATTGGCAGCGGCCTATGCCGCGCGCGGCTGGCGGCTGGTGCTCATCGCCCGCCGCGCCGAGCTGCTGGAACAGGTCGCGCGAGACTGCGGTCTGGCGCCGAACGACACCGCCCAGCTGCGGCTGATCGCGCTCGACGTACGCGACACCGACCGCTTGCTCACCGAAGCACACAGTCTGTTGCGCGATTGGGGCTGCCCGCAGGTGGTCATCGCCAACGCCGGCATCAGCCACGGGGTCGATCTGTCGCAGGCCGACGATCTGGACGTGGCCATCGACATCATGGACATCAACTGGGCCGCCGCACTTGCCACACTCTCGCCCTTTATCGCGCCGATGCGCGCGCGCGGCAGTGGCACGCTGGTGGGGATTGCCAGCGTGGCCGGGGTGCGCGGCCTGCCTTGCCATGCGGCGTACTGCGCCAGCAAGGCGGCGCTGATCCGTTCGCTCGAGAGCCTGCGGGTGGAGCTGCGTCCCAGCGGCGTGAAGGTGGTCACCATCAGCCCGGGGTACATCGAAACCCCGATGACCGCGGGCAACCGCTTTCGCATGCCGTTTCTCATCACGCCGGCGGTGTTCGCGCGCCGTGCGCTGCGCGTGATCGACGCGGGCCGGGCCTACGCCACTATTCCATGGCAGATGGCCATCCTCTCCAAGTTCCTGCACATCGTGCCGCGCGCCGTGTTCGACCGCTATGCCGCACGCTATGGCCGCAAGCCGCGCAAGAACGACTGCGAACCCTGCCATGCCATGACGCGACGCAACCGCATCCACCGCGGCGGCCAGTAGGCGGCTCGCCCGCTCGCGGCGCGTCAGCCGTGCGCCGCGAGCAGCGCGGCCTGCAACACATCCAGCGCCTCGTCGAACAGCGCCTGCGGGATGGTCAACGGAAACAGGAAACGGATGACGTTGTAATCCACCCCGCAGGTCAGCAGGATGAGATGGCGCGCCATCGCCTCGGCCTGGACCCGCTTGGTGAAATCGGCATCGGGCGCGCCGGTGGCGGGATGGCGGAACTCCACCGCCACCATCGCGCCCAGGCCGCGCACCTCGTGGATCTGCGGCACTTGCGCGCGCAGACCTTCAAGCCGCGCCTTGATCTGATCGCCCAGCCTCTGGCCGCGCTCCGGCAGGCGCTCCTCGCGCATCACGTCGATGACCGCATGCGCGGCAGCGATGGCCAGCGGATTACCGGCATAGGTGCCGCCCAGCCCGCCTGGTGCGGGCGCGTCCATGATCTCGGCGCGGCCGGTCACCGCCGACAGCGGCAGGCCCGCAGCCAGCGATTTGGCGATGGTCATCAGGTCCGGCAGCACGCCGGTCTGCTCAAAGAAATGCTCCATCGCGAACATCTTGCCGGTGCGGCCAAAGCCGCTTTGCACCTCATCGGCGATGAGCACGATACCGTGCTGATCACACAATGCGCGCAACCACTTCACCGCCTCGGCCTGAATGACGTTGAACCCGCCCTCGCCCTGCACCGGCTCGAAAAGGATGGCTGCCACGCGCGAGGGTTCGATATCGGCCTTGAACAGCCGGTCCACCGCTTTCTGGGTCTCCTCCAGGCTGGCGCAGTGGCAGGGAAAGGGCGCGTGATAGATCTCGGGCGGAAACGGCCCGAACCCGGTCTTGTACGGCTGCACCTTGCCGGTGAGCGCAACCGCGAACAGGCTGCGGCCATGAAACGCACCGCCAAAAGCGATCACCCCAGAACGTTTGGTATGGGCACGCGCGATCTTGACCGCGTTTTCCACGGCCTCGGCGCCGGTGGAGAACAGCGCGGTCTTCTTGGCGTGGCGGCCCGGGGTGAGGGCGTTGAGTTTTTCCGCCAGGCTCACATAACTCTCGTAGGGGATGACCTGGTAGCAGGTGTGGGTGAAGCGCTGCAGCTGCGACTCGATGGCGGCGACGATCCTGGGGTGGCGATGGCCGACATTGAGCACCGCGATGCCTCCGGCGAAATCGATGTAGCGCTGGCCCTGGACGTCCCAGAGCTCGGCGCCCTCGGCGCGGTCGGCATAAAAACCGGCCATGACACCCACACCGCGCGGTGTGGCGGCGGCGCGACGGGCTTGCAGTTGTTCGTTGAGTGAATGGTTCATGATGCGTCTCCTTGGGGCCGGCTGAGCGGCCGTGGTCATTGCGATTCGATGCGAATCCAGGTGGTCTTGAGCTCGGTGTATTTGTCAAAGGCATGCAGCGACTTGTCGCGGCCGTTGCCCGACTGTTTCACGCCGCCGAAGGGCACGGTAATGTCATCCTCGTCGTACTGGTTGACATGCACCGTGCCGGCCTGCAGCGCGCGCGATACGCGCACGGCGCGGTCGATATTGCGCGACCACACCCCGGCATGCAGACCGTAGGCGCTATCGTTGGCCATGGCGATGGCTTCTTCCTCCGTCTTGAAGCGGATGACCGACAGCACTGGGCCGAAGATTTCTTCCTGGGCGATTTTCATGCTGTTCTTCACCCCGTCGAACACCGTGGGCGCGACGTACTGGCCGCCGGTGTCCTCCAGCGCGCGGCAGCCGCCCGCCACGCATTTGGCACCTTCGGCCATGCCGGACTGGATGTAACCGAGCACGGTCTGCGTCTGGGTTTCATCCACCAGCGCGCCGAGCACGGTCGAGGCATCCAGCGGGTCGGCCGGGTGGTATTGCGGGGTGAGTGCGGCGAGTTTTTGGACGAAGGCATCGGCGATGCTGTCCTGCACCAGCAGCCGCGAGGGCGCGTTGCAGCTCTCGCCCTGGTTGTAGAACATGCTGCCGATGGCGGTGGAGGCTGCGCGGTCGAGGTCGTCGAAGTCGGCGAACACGATATTGGCCGACTTGCCGCCGAGTTCGTTGTAGACACGCTTCAAGTTGCTGCGGCTGGCGTAGTCGAGCATGCGCCGGCCGGTGCGGGTGGAGCCGGTGAAGCCGATGGCGTCCACGTCCATATGCAGCGCCAGCGCCTCGCCCGCTTCATGCCCAAAACCCGGCACCACGTTGAACACGCCCTCGGGCAGACCGGCTTCGAGCGCCAGCTCGGCCAGGCGCAGCGCGGTGAGCGGCGATTTTTCGGAAGGCTTGAGCACCACGCTGTTGCCTGCAGCCAGCGCGGGTCCCAGCTTCCACGAGGCCATCAGCATGGGGTAGTTCCACGGCACGATGGCGCCGACCACGCCGATGGGCTGGCGGGTGATGAGTGCGAGCGCGTCCTCGCCGGTGGGGGCGATCTCGTCGTAGATCTTGTCCACCGCCTCGCCGAACCATTGCAAGCAGCGCGCCGCAGCGGGCACGTCGGTGGACAGACTGTTCTTGATGGGTTTGCCCATGTCCAGGGTTTCGAGCAGGGCGAGTTCCTCGCGTGCGGCGCGCAGTTGTTCGGCAAACGCCACCATCACCTTTTTGCGCGCGGCGGGCGGCTGACCAGCCCAGCGGCGGTCGGCAAAGGCGGCGCGGGCGCAGGCCACGGCACGGTCGATGTCGGCTGCCTTGCCGCGCGCCACGCGGGCGATCACCTTGCCATCGATCGGTGAAACGCAGTCGAACAGGCTGCCGTCTGCTGCGTTCCAGCGGCGGCCGTCGATGACCATGCGGCCGTCGATGCCGCGCTGAATCAGGTCGGCGGCCCGTTGATGCCAGATGCGGTTGAAGTTCTCGGTCATGCGAATCTCCTGAATGAGGGCTCTAGGTCTCGTTGTTCTGCGGTGCCATGATGGCATCGTCCTAGCGCACCGGGGTGAGGTTTTTCCAGATACCGCTGAATCCACCGTGCACGACAAACGCGTCCCCGGCCTGGAAGGTCTGCGCCCTATCGCCGTCTGCGGTGAGGGTCAAGCGCACTTGCATCGGCATGCAGAACGCTTCTGCATGCGGGTCGCAGCGCCCCTGCCAGAGGCCGACGAAGAACGGACCGGTGGCGTCGGTGTCGTGATTCCAGGCGATTTGCTGCGGATGGCCGCGAAGCACCCTGTTGTCGGGCGCTGGAGAAGAGGTCTCGGGCAGCACCCCGGTCGTTGTGAAGGCGATGGGGTGGCGCATGAGGGAAGGTGGGAGAAAAGGCGGCAGACCAAGCACCCGCCGCCACAGAACAGATCAGAAGCTGACGACCACCGAGGCAGCGAGGAGGTTGTTGTCTTTCTTGAACGTCCCGTTGGAGACGTTGTAGAAAGTCGCCAGGCTGGACCGGTCATAACGATACTCCATCTTCAGCGTGGTCGATTCGGTCAACAGGTAATTCCAGCCCAGGGAGAGGGCGTAGCGATTGGCTCCCGTGTTTGGGTCGGTCACGCTCCAGGCACCGGACACCGGGTCGTACACATAACCGGGGCCGAAGCCGTTGACGCCGTTGAAAGCGCTGCCGCCGAGGATGTCGACGGAGCTTTGAGAATTCATATAGCCGCCAGGCAAGCCGCCGCCGTTAGACTTGTTGTTGATGTAGTCGGCCCGGGCGAAGCCGAGGAACCGGGGGGTGAAGTTATAGGTGAGCATGCCTGAGAGGCCCCACCATTTCGCCTTGCCACCGTTGAAGGCAGCCCCTGTTTGTTGACCATAGCCTGCTTGACCGTAATAGCCCCAATCCCCCTGGGTCAAGTAGCCATCGACCTCGAACATTTGCGCGGTGGATGTTCCGGTGGGGAAGAGTGACGTGGTGCCATCAGCCGCGACATTGCTGTTGGGCAGCTTGCCCACCATGCCCCAAAAACCGATGTCGGCGTTGTCATATCCTGGCGGGGTGTAGTCCGCACGGAACACCAGCGCCGGAGCGCGGCCACCATAGCCGCCGTAGTAATAACGCGGTGAATTCATATTGGCCACCATGGCCTTCCATTCCCAGTTGCCCACGGTCTGGTCCAGGCCCACCCCGGTATAGGCGGTCAGCTCGGTGAAGTCGAACAGCAGGTTGTGGGTGATGGCCTTGGTCTGGTTGTCCCAGGTGGATTCATAGCCTTCCCAGTCCGGGATCTGACCCGCGATCAGCTTGGTATCGCTATTCAGCGGAATGGCGACCGAGGCTTCATGCACGATGGAATTGCCATTCATGTTCACGCCAGCACCACGGTCGGGCGCCAGAGTCAGGTTCCACTTCACGCCGCCCGCAGTTTCCTTGGCGAAGGAGATATAGGCGCCACCGAAATACGAGTTGTCGTAGTTGTAAAGCGAGTACGCACTCGGATTGCCGTTCGACCGGTTCAGGAACACGAATGAACTGGCCTGCTGGTCCTGGTTATACACATAGGCCGGCGCGATCATGCCGGTGATCTTCAGGCCCTTGAAGCCCGACGACTCGGTTTCCGCCTTGATGCCCGACACCTGCACGTCGGCATGGTTGGCCACTTTCGATGCCTCGTCGGTGGCCTTCTGGTTTTCGGTGATCTGGGATTGCTGTTCCTTGACCTGCGCTTCGAGTTGCTGCACCTTGGCTTTGAGCGCCTGCAACTCGTTCAAGATGTCGGCGTTGGTGTCGGCATGCGCCAGCGGGGCAAGCCCCAGGCTGGCCGCCAGCACGGTGAGTTTGAACTTGTTCATCATGGTGATCCTCCGGGTGTTTGATGTGTTGACAGGGTGCTGCACGTGCTCAAAAAAACATTCAAACGGTGAAGACTCATCGCCCTTCTGCCGTCATGAGTCCGACGCCGAACTCTCGGGGCTGCGGTGGCTCGGCATCCAGCCGCAGGGCCTGCGCCGCCAGTCGGGCGCGCTGGCGTTCCCGGCGTGCCATGATCAAGCTGCTCACGGCCACGGCGATCACGACCAGATAGACCGTGATGGCCCCCACCACATTGATGGTGGGGCTGAGACCCAGGCGGGCGCGCGAGAAAATGACCACGGGCAAGGTGGTGCTGCCCGGGCCGGAGAGGAAGGCCGAGATCACCACTTCGTCGAGCGAGAGCGAGAACGCCAGCAGCCAGGCCGAGACCAGGGCCTGCGAGATCGAGGGCAACGTCACCAGCATGAAGACCTGAAAGGGCCGGGCCCCCAGATCCATGGCGGCCTCCTCGATGGAGCGATCCATTTCCTTGAGCCGCGACTGAATGACCACGGCGGCGTAGGAAATGGCCATAATGGTGTGGCCGATGTAGATGGTGAAAAACCCCTTTTGCGGAAACCCGATGGCCTTTTGCACGGTGACGAAGAACAGCAACAAGGCCAGGGCAATGACCACCGTGGGCATGACCAAAGGGATGTTGATCATGAAGTTGAGCAGGCTCTTGCCGGCAAAGCGCCGATAACGCACCAAGGCGAAGGCCGCCAGCGTACCCAGCAGCACCGAGGTGGTGGCCGTGGCCAGCGCCACCTTGAGCGAGAGAATCAGGCCACTGATGACTTCCTGATCGTGCACCACCGCGCCGTACCACTTGAAGGTCCACCCGCCCCAAATGGTGACCATGCGCGAATCGTTGAACGAGTAGACCACCAGCACGACGATTGGCAGATACAGGAACAGATAGACCAGGATCATCCAGGTCAGCGGCAACACGGCGGTCTTTTTCATCGTGCGCGCTCCAGGGATTGGGTCTGGTATCGGTTGAACACGGCGATCGGGACCAAGATGAGCACGATCATCACAATGGCGACTGCCGAAGCGCGCTGCCAGTCGAGATTGAGGAAGAACTCGTTCCACATCACCCGGCCGATGTTCAGCGTCGATGGCCCAGCCAGCAGTTCGGGGATGACGTATTCACCCACCGCCGGAATGAACACCAGCAGGCTGCCGGCGATGATGCCCGACTTGGACAAGGGCACGGTGACCAGCCAGAAGGTCTTCAGCGGAGTGGAGCCCAGATCGGCCGCGGCTTCGACCAGCCGGTGATCCATTTTCACCAGCGTGGCATAGAGGGGCAGAATCATGAACGGGATGTAGCCATACACCATGCCCACCATGAACGAAAACTCGGTGAACATCATGCGCAAGGGGTGCTGGATGATTCCCGCCCAGAGCAGCACCTGGTTGACCAGGCCGTTGACGTCGAGCAGGTTCTTCCAGGCGTAGATGCGGATCAGGAACGAGGTCCAGAACGGCAGCATCACCAGCATCAGCAGGGCCGGGCGCACCGTGGGCTTGGCGCGGGCGATGAAGTAGGCAAACGGGTAGCCGATCACCAGGCACAGCACGGTCGTCATCAGCGCATACCACAGCGACGACAGGTAGGTGACGATATACAGGCTGTCTCGTACCAGCGCCAGATAAGGCGAGAAGCGGATGTTGACCTGCAGCGCGTCGTTCACATAGGAGACGAGCGGATTGAAACCGATGCCCAGCGCGTCGGTTTCCGACACGCTGATTTTGAGAAGGATGAAAAAGGGAGCGAGCAGGAAAGCCAGGAGCCAGATCTGCGGAATGCCGATCACCAGGGTGCGGCCCCAGTTGAAAGGCTTGCGCGTTGTGCGCGGGGTCGGCGTGTCGATGGAGGTTGGCATGATGCGTTCGCGCTGTGCGCCTCAGTCCACGATGACGACGGGGGCGTTGTCCGCCCAATGCGCGGTCACGGCTGTGCCGACCTCGAACGGGTCCGCATGGCGGTCTGCATTCGATACCGTGACCCGAATGCGCCGCAGGCTGGGAAGCTGCATTTCATACGCGGTGTAACTACCCATGTAGGAACGCCCCGACACAGTTCCCACAAGCGCGTTATGGGGGTGGCTCTGATGCCCCTCGGTCAAGATCATTTTTTCCGGGCGCAGGGCAATGCTCAGCTCCATATTCAGTGTGCCGCTGATGCCGTGGCCGATGTGAAACAGCACATCGGCGGTCTGCACCTCACAGTGGTCGGGCTCGTCGGTGACGAGCTTGCCGTCGAATATGTTGACATTGCCGATGAAGTCGGCAATGAACCGGGTCTGGGGATGCTCATAAATTTCAATGGGCGTGCCCAGCTGCAAAAACTCGCCGTCCTTCATCACCGCGATGCGGTCGGCCATGGTCATGGCTTCTTCCTGGTCGTGGGTGACCATGACGCAGGTCACGCCGACCTTGCGCAGGATGTTGACCAGTTCGAGCTGGGTGCGTTCGCGCAGCTTCTTGTCGAGCGCGGCCAGCGGTTCGTCGAGCAACAGCAGCTTGGGTCGCTTGGCCAAGCTGCGCGCCAGTGCCACGCGTTGCTGCTGGCCGCCGGAGAGCTGGTGCGGCTTGCGCTTGGCGTAAGGCTTGAGTTGGACCAGGTCGAGCATCTGCTCGACACGCGCGGCGATGTCGGCCTTGGCCATGCCGTCGCGTTTCAGCCCGAAGGCGATGTTGTCGAACACCGTGAGGTGCGGAAACAGCGCATACGACTGAAACATCATGTTGATCGGCCGCTCGTAGGGCGGCAGGTCGGTAATGTCTTCACCTTCCAGAAAGATGTTGCCGGAGGTTGGTGTCTCGAATCCGCCGAGCATGCGCAGAAGTGTGGACTTGCCGCAGCCACTTGATCCGAGCAGGGCAAAGATTTCGCCTTGCTGGATGTCGAGATGAATATCGTTGACTGCGACGACCTCATCGAAGCGGCGGGTGATCCCGTCAATTCGCAGGAAGGGCTTTACACTCGGGGAAGGGGGCGTCACAGCGCGGGCTCCATCAACGGTCAGACAGGGTCATCAGGGCAGGTTGCCACGCTCCGACCTGCACACGGCGCGGGGGAACGCGGCAACCAGAATCACATCACAAGCCGGTCTTGAACTTGGTGTAAAGCCGCGTCACCAGACGGCGCTGTTCCGGGGTGTAGACCTTGGGCGGAATCAGCTTGGCCACCATGTCGGGCTTGAGGAACACGAAGTCGTTGTCCTTGATCTTGGCATCGACAAACGGCAGCGAGGACGGCACCGGATTTGCGTAGGTCACCGTGTTGGTGTCGGCCGCGGCCACCTTGGGCTCGAGCACATAGTTCATCCACTTGTAGGCGTTGTCGATGTTCTTGGCATCGGCAGGAATGGCCATGGTGTCGATGAAGATCACGGCGCCGTGCGTGGGCGGGAACACCTCGATGTTCACCCCGTTTTTCGCCGCTTTGGCACGTGCCGCAGCGATGCCCATGTCACCCGACCAGCCCAGCGACATGCAGATGGAGCCGCCAGCCAGATCGTTGATGTAGCCCGAGGACGAGAAGATGCTCACATCCTGGCGGACCTTCTGCACCATGTCATAAGCCTTCTCGAAATCGGCCGGGCTCTGCGTGTTCTGCGGGATGCCCAGATAGTTGAACGCGGCCTCCATGATGTCACCGCCGGAATCGAGCATGGAGATGCCGCAGGACTTGATCTTGTTGGCATAGGTTGGATCGAAAATCAGCGCCCAAGGATTCGCTGGCATGGGCGTGGAACCCAGCGCCTTTTTCACCTTGTCGACGTTGATGCCCACCGTGGTGTAGCCCCACATCCAGGGAATGAGGTATTTGTTGCCCGGATCGACCGCAGCGAGCTGCTTCATCAGGCCCGGATCGAGGTTCTTGTAGTTGGGGATCTTGGCCTTGTCGAGCGGGTGCAGCAGCCCGCCCTTGATGTCGATGGCCGCCCAGTTCGACGACGGCACCACGATGTCATAGCCCGTATCACCCGCCACCATCTTGGCGAATAGGGTTTCGTTGGAGTCGAAGGTGTCGTAGCGCACCTTGATGCCGGTGTCCTTCTCGAAACCCGGCACCGTGGTCGGGGCGATGTAGTCCGACCAGTTGTAGATGTTGAGCACTCCAGCGGCCTGGGCGGGCGCGGCGGCGCCAAAGGTCAACGCCGCGGCACTCGCCAGACAAACCGCCAGCAGTTTGCCGACGAGCGACTTTTTGTTCTGAGGATGGTGTGACATGGAAACCTCTCAAGTTGTGTGAAAACGTGTGGAAAACGACCGGTGGTAGAACCAAACTCCCCTTTGCAATTCCTGTACCAGTACTCAGGAGAGAACGGGCACAAGAATGGCGATTTATACCAAGCCGCTGGCACGCAGCCCAGACAGTGTGTCATCCAGGCTACGGCGGATACGACGGATCATCTCGTCGATCTCCGCATGGGTCATCACCAGAGGCGGGGCAATGATCATGCGCTCTTCCACGGCGCGCATCACCACGCCATTTTTGAAACAGTGGTCGCGGCAAATGTAGCCCACGCCCAGGTCGGCGTCGAACAGCGTCCGGCTGGCCTTGTCCTTGTAGAGCACCAGTCCGGCCACCATGCCCAGGCTGTCCACATCACCCACCAGCGGGTGGTCTGCCAGTGTGGCGAACTGCTGCTGCAGATAAGGCCCGATGTCCGAGGCCACGCGCTCGACCACGCCTTCGTCGCGCAGCGCGCTGACGTTGGCGATGGCCACGGCGCAGCAGGTCGGGTGGCCGGAATAGGTGAAGCCGTGGTTGAAGTCACCGCCCTGCTCGATCAGCACTTTGGCCACACGGTCGCCCACCAGCACCCCGCCCAGCGGCAGATAGCCCGAGGTCACGCCCTTGGCGAAGGTGATCAGATCAGGCCGGGAGTTGATGTGCGGATGCTGGCAGCCGAACCAATGCCCCAGACGGCCAAAGCCGCAGATCACTTCGTCGGACACCAGCAGGATGCCGTACTTGTCGCAGATGCGCTGAATCTCCGGCCAGTAGCTGGCTGGCGGGATGATGACCCCGCCCGCGCCCTGCACCGGCTCGCCGATGAAGGCGGCCACCTTGTCGGCGCCGAGTTCGAGAATCTTGGCCTCCAGCCAGCTGGCGGCGCGCAGGCCGAAGTCGTGCGCGCTTTCGCCCGGTTTGCCGTGCTGCAACTGGTAAGGCTGGTCGATGTGGGTGATGCCCGGCAGCGGCAGGTCGCCCTGCTCGTGCATACCGCTCATGCCGCCCAGCGAGGCACCGCCCAGCGTGCTGCCGTGGTAGGCATTGTGGCGGCTGATGAGGGTCTTGCGCTGCGGCTGCCCCATCAGATCCCAGTAGCGGCGCACCAAGCGGATGATGGTGTCGTTGCCCTCCGAGCCGGAATTGGTGAAAAACACATGATTGAAGCCGGGCGGCGCCAGTTGCGGCAACAGCGCGGCCAGCTCGGCCGCCGGGGCCGTCGTGGTCTTGAAGAAGGCGTTGTAGAACGGCAGGGTCTGCATCTGCTGCGTGGCAGCGTTCACCAGATCCTGCCGCCCGTAGCCGAGGTTCACGCACCACAGCCCCGACATGCCGTCGATGATCTCGTTGCCATCCGAGTCCCAGATGCGCACGCCCTGCCCGCGCACGATCACCCGGCTGCCCGCGACGTTCAGGCTCTTGGTGTCGGTGAAGGGATGGAGGTGATGCGCCGCGTCCTTGGCGCGCAGCGCAGCGGTATCGAAGGGGAGAAGATCATTGGGCTTCATGCGAATCTCCATATCGGGGGTGTGTCTGTTATGTGTGTGAAGCGGTGCATCAAACATGCAGCAGCAGGTGCTCGCGCTCCCAGGGGCTGATGACTTTCATGAACTCGGCGTACTCGCTCATCTTCACCGCCTTGTAGATGCCGCAGAAGCGCTTGCCCAGAATGGCTTCGAGCTCGGGTACATCGTCGAGCGCGCGCACCGATTCCGACAGGCTCTGCGGCAGCGGAATGGCATTGGGCGCCGCGTAGGCATTGGTCTTCATTTCGGGCAGCGGACTGATCTTGTTGACCATGCCCAGATAGCCGCAGGCCAGACTGGCCGCCAGCGCGACGTACGGGTTGGCGTCGGCACCGATGACGCGATTTTCCATGCGACGGTTTTCCGCGTTGGAAAAGGGCACGCGTATGCCCACGGTGCGGTTGTCGGCGCCCCATTCCACATTGGTCGGCGCCGCCGTATTGGCCACCAGCCGGCGATAGGAATTCACATACGGGGCGAACAGCGCCATGACGTGCGGGATGTATTTCTGCAGGCCGCCAATGTAGTTGTGGAACAACTCGGACGCACTGCCGTCGGGGTTGCTGAACACATTCATGCCGGTCTTGCGATCGACGATGCTCTGGTGCACATGCATGGCGCTGCCGGGTTCGCCCGCCATGGGTTTGGCCATGAAGGTGGCGAACATGTTGTGGCGCAGCGCCGCTTCGCGCAGGGTGCGCTTGAAGAAGAAGACCTTGTCGGCGAGATCGAGCGGGTCGCCATGCAGAAAGTTGATTTCCATCTGTCCGGCGCCGACTTCGTGAATCAGCGTGTCCACATCGAGGTCCATCGCCTCGCAATAGTCGTAGATGTCCTCGAACAAGGGATCGAACTCGTTGACCGCGTCGATGCTGTAGTGCTGACGCGAGGTTTCGGCGCGGCCCGAGCGGCCGATGGGCGGGCGCAGCGGCTGATCAGGGTCGGTGTTCTTGTCGACCAGATAGAACTCCAGCTCGGGCGCCACCACCGGCGCCCAGCCCTTGTCGGCGTAGAGCTTGAGCATGTTCTTGAGCACCGAACGCGGGGCGTAATCGACGGGCTCGCCGTCCTTGAAGTAGCAGTCGTGAATGACCTGCGCCGTGGGATCGGTGGCCCAGGGCACAACGCGCGCCGTGCTCGGGTCGGGCACCAGGTTCATGTCGCGGTCGGTATCGGAGATCAGGGTCTCCAGCCGTTCGTCCTCGGGCCAGTTGCCGGTGACGGTCAGGCCGATGATGCTTTCCGGCAAACGCATGCCACGGTCTTCGGTGAACTTGCTGCGCGGCAGGATCTTGCCGCGCGCCACGCCGGTGAGGTCGGGCACGAGGCACTCGATTTCGGTGATGCGTTGGGCGTTGAGCCAGCCTTCAAGATCGTTGAAGGTCCATTGTTTGCGGTTTTCACTGCTACTCATGATGGGATTCCAATTTGCGTTTCAGGTGTCTTGGATGGTTCCAATGGTCACGTCCGCTTTGAACGCCAAAGGCGGACGCGGGTTTGCTCAGGCAGCACGCGCCAGCGAGCCGTCGCGCTTGCGCGCGGCGTACTGCCGACAGGCATTGCCGAAAGCGGCATAGATCGCGCGCGACACGGGGTTTTGCGCGGCCTGCCATTCGGGATGCCACTGCACCGCCAGCAAAAAGCCCGGCTCGGGGCTGTGCGTGGCGTGGTGAGCGGGTTGGTAGATATAGGCCTCGATCAGGCCATCGGGCGCATGCGCCTGGGCAAGCAGATCGGGGGCGAGGGTGTGAATGCCTTGCCCGTGCAGGCTGTTGACCTCCCACGCGTCGACGCCAACGATGGCCGCGAGCGCACCACCCGGCACTGCATGCACGCGGTGCGCGGGGCCATACTGCCCGGCCACGTCCAGCGCATCGTCTTCGCGGTGGTCGTCGAAACCGGGGGTGTTGTGCACCTCCTGCAGCAGCGTGCCGCCCAGGGCCACATTGATTTCCTGAAAGCCGCGGCAGATGCCGAGCACTGGAATACCGCGCGCAACAGCAGCACGGATCAACGGCAGAGTGGTGGCGTCACGCGCAGGGTCTGCCGGTGAGTCGGCATTGCTCAGCGTCTGGCCGTAATGGTGTGGCTCAATGTTCGATGGCGAGCCGGTGAACACCAGGCCGTCCACGTCGGCGAGCACCGCCTCCAGCGGCAGGCTCGCGCCCATGGAGGGCAATAGCCACGGCATCACCCCGGACAGCGGCAGCAGCGGATCGACATATTTTTGCGTGACGGCATAAGTCGCATGCCCGCTGATCGGCTTGAGATCGGTGGTGACGGCAACGCGCGGCAATGCAGCGGGAGTGGACATGGTGAAAACTGGATGAAAAGCCATTGAATGAGAAGGAGGGCACAGAAGCCTGTTCACTGTTTTAGTGCATCGCAGCATGCTGCGAATTCGCCAGCGCGTGCGCCATTCAATGCCCTTTTTTGGTGCGGCGCAATATGGCAGTGCACCAGTTTGACATTGCCTCGAAAACAAAAAAAACTAGGGTTATCCATGACTTAGCCTGATTCGACAGCCTCAATTTACCTGCCGACTGGTACTCTCGGAAGTGCCACTCCTTGCTTTTGTCATGGAGCCAGTTTCCGCCCGCTGTGCCCACTCATGCGACCGCTTGCCTTGTCCGAACTTCTGCTGACCGAACTCCAGCGCGAGGGGAATGACGCCACCACGGCGGCGCCGCTCAACCGGCGGCTGTATTTGTCGTTGCGCGGCGCCGTCCTGTCTGGGCGCATCACGGCGGGCTTGCAACTGCCTTCCACCCGCGACCTGGCGCGCGACCTGAACCTGTCGCGCAACACAGTGATGTCGGCCATGAATCAGCTCACAGCCGAAGGCTACCTCACTGCGCGCCAGGGCAGCGGCACATTCGTCTCCGACACCTTGCCCGAACTCAGGCCGCTGAGCCCGGCGATGCGCAAGCGCAAGCCGTTGGAAGTGGCCAGCGCTGCCGGCGAATCACCGCGCGAACTCTCGCAGCGCGGCAACCTGCTGACCGCGCAGTCGGGCTCGGCCAATTTCGAGGTCCAGCCCTTCGCCCCGGGCGAGATCGAGTTTGCCGAATTCCCCATCCAGCTCTGGCAGAAGCTGCAGGCCAAGTATTGGCGCAGCCTCGACCGCGACCTGCTCGACTATGGGCAGGAGGGCGGCTACATGCCCCTGCGCGCGGCCATCGCCGCCTACCTCAGCCTGTCCCGCTCGGTGCGGGTCACGCCCGAGCAGGTGCTCATCACCTCGGGGACGCAGCAGTCGCTCGACCTGACCGCACGCCTGCTCACCGATCATGGCGACGAGGCCTGGGTGGAGAACCCCTGCTACTGGGGGGCGCGCCGGGCGCTGCAGGCCGCCGGGCTGAAGCTCAAGCCCATTGACGTCGATGCCGAAGGCATGGCACCCACCGCGGCCGACTGGCAGCAGGGCAAACCGCGGCTGATCTATGTCACGCCCTCGCATCAATACCCGCTGGGCCATGTGATGAGCCTGCAGCGCCGCCGTGCGCTGCTGCAGTTCGCCGCGCAGCAGCGCTGCTGGATTTTCGAGGATGACTACGACAGCGAATTCCGTTTCGGCGGCCGTCCCTTCGCCAGTCTGCAGGGGCTGGACGAGCATGCCCAGGTGCTTTACTCGGGCACGTTTTCCAAAGTGATGTACCCCGGCATCCGTCTGGGCTATCTGGTGGTGCCCGCCGACCTGCTGCCCGCCTTCAACACCGGGTTGTACGACCTGTACCGCCCGGGTCAGCTCATGCTGCAGGCGGCGCTGACCGACTTCATCACCGAGGGCCATCTCAATACCCTGATCCGCCGCCTGCGCGTGGCCTACCAGGCCCGGCGCGACGAATTGGCCCGGCGCATCCAGCGCTGCCTGGGCGATCGGGTGCAGATCTCGGGGCAGGAATCGGGCTTACACCTGTGCTTGCTGTTCAACCCCGAATGCGCAGACGTGGACGACGAGGCCATCGCCCGCGCCGCCGACGCCCAGGGCATGACAGTGCGGCCACTGTCGCGGTACTACCTGGGTCAACCCCGGCAACATGGGTTGATTTTGGGCTACGCCTACGTGCCCACCGAACGCGTACCGCCCTGGGCACAGAAGCTGTGTCAACTCATCCGCAGCCAGTTGCCGGAGTCTTCGCACAGCGACTCGACGGACGGCTGATCTGACGTCACGGGTGGCTCGACGACCCCGGCGCTCACAGCAGGTCGCGCAACCGGTACCACAGCATGCCCAGCACCAGCGCCGGGGTGCGCAGAGAATCGCCGCCGGGAAAGGGCTTGTGGCGCAGCCGGGTGAACAGGTCGAAGCGCTCGGCCTGACCGGCGATGGTCTCGGCCGCCAACAGCCCGGCTAGGCCGGTGAGTGCCAGGCCGTGGCCGGAGAAGCCCTGCAGATACAGCACGTCGGGCGCGATGCGGCCGAAGTCGGGCGCGCGGTTCATGGTGATGTCGACAAAGCCGCCCCAGGCGTGGGTGATTCTCACATCGCTGAGTTGCGGATAGACCGCCAGCATGCTGCGGCGCATGGTGGCCGTCAGGTCGCGCGGGGTGGCGGTGGAGTAGCTGACACGGCCGCCGAACAGCAGGCGGTCATCGCCAGTGAGACGGTAATAGTCGAGCACGAACTGGGTGTCGCACACGCAGGCGCGGTTGCGCACCAGCGAGCGGGCGCGCTGCGCCCCGAGCGGTTCAGTCGCGATGATGTAGGTGCCCACCGGCATGATCCGCCGGGCAAGGCGCGGCACCACATCGCCGAGTTGCACATTGCCCGCGAGCAGCACGTGGCTGGCGCGCACGCTGCCTTGCGCGGTACGCACCAGCGCCTTGCCGCCCCCGGCCTGCGCCGCAGGCGTGACGCCGAGAACGGCCGACTGCTCATGCATCACGGCGCCCGCGTCCAGCGCGGCACGGCCCAGACCCAGGGTGTAGTTGAGGGGATGCAGGTGGCCACCCAGATCGTCCAGCACACCGGCGCAATAGCGTTTGCTGGCAATCAGGCTGCGGGTCTGCGCGGCGTCGAAGCTCTGCAGATGGGTATAGCCGTATTCGCGCTGCATGTGCTCGGCCCAGGCCTGCAGGGCGCGCGCTTTCTTGGGCGTCACGGCCACGGTCATCGCACCGGGGGTCCAGTCGCAGTCGATCGCATATTGCGTGATGCGCTCGCGCAGCAGGCGGATGGCGTCGAGCGACATCTCCCAGGCGAAGTGCGCGCTCCTGGCGCCGAGCTGGCGCTCGAACGGCTCCATCTCGCTGGCATAGCCCGCCAGCGCCTGGCCGCCGTTTCGACCCGAGGCGCCCCAGCCGATGTGACGGCCTTCGAGCAGTACCACCTGCATGCCGCGCTTGCGCAGCTCGATGGCGGCCGACAGGCCCGCCAGCCCGCCGCCGACGATGCACACATCGGTGTGTACCTCGCCCTGCAGCGGCGCGTGGCGCGGTGCGGCATGCGCTGTGTCGATGTAGAACGAGTTCTCGATCAGGCGTTGCGCCTGTTCCTCCAGCCGCATCATGCGCGGTGCCTCCAGGTTCAGGTTGAAGCGGGTCGATCCGCCGCGAGCCGCGCGCACAGATACGTCCAGACGCACAGCGCGGCGATGTTGGAGGTCAGTTCAGCATGGTCGTAGGGCGGGGATACCTCCACACAGTCCATGCCGACGAAAGGCAGTTGCATGACGCACAGTTCTTCGAGCAAAGACAGCACTTGCGCGCTGCTCAGGCCACCGGGCTCGGGCGTGCCGGTGCCCGGGGCGAAGGCGGGATCGAGACAGTCGATATCGAGAGTGACATAGACCGGTGCGCCACTGGCGGCCAGTCGGGCGCGAATGTCGGCGGTGATGGGCGCGAGTTGCGAAGGGCTCTCCAGACCGCGCAGTTCACGCGCGGTGATTACCCGCCCGCCGATGGTGTTGACATACTCGCGCGCCGCGCGCTCGGCTGCCGAGCGAATGCCCACCTGCACCACACCCTGCGGCACCACCAGCCCTTCCTGCACCGCCTCATACACCCATGTGCCATGGCCCGAGGGTTCGCCGAAATGGTCGGTCCAGGTATCGCAATGCGCGTCGAAATGCAGCACCGCCAGCGGCTGCCCATGCACTGCGCGCAGAGCCCGCAGCAGCGACAAGGTGATGGAATGATCGCCGCCCAGCCACACCATATGCTGCTGCGCCAGCAGTGCCTTCGCCTGAGGCTCGAGCGCCGCGCGCATCGTCTCCAGGCTGGTATTGGGCAGAAAAAGATCGCCGTGATCACGCAGCTGCGCCGTGGGCGTGAGGTCGAACAGGGGATGCGTGGCGTCGCACAGCATCTGGCTGGCCTGGCGGATGGCGTTCGGGCCAAAGCGGGCACCGGGGCGATTGGTCACCGCCCCGTCCCAGGCGACGCCTGCCACGCCAAAACGGGTGGCCGACGCATTCTCGCCGCACGCGGATACGCCGAGAAACCGTTGCTGTGACAGATAGGCAAAAGCGTGCTGAACCATTTTTTTGGGAAGATGTGAACGGACTGCGAAGTTCAGCGGACACCGATGAAGCCCTGCAAGCGGACTGAACCATATCGTCAATTTTTCACGAACGATAGAACCACTTTACCCGCCCTGCGCGGGGCCATTTTTTCGTCTTGCCATTGCGCGCCCAGCTTGCGCATACTGTATGGCAGCCCGTTAATGACCACGCATTGCCATGTTCCCTGCGCCGATTCCCGCCGAACACATTGCCCGCTTCCACGCGGCTGAAGCCGCCCGCTTTCTGGCTGCACACCCCCGCTGCGTTGCCCTGCACGCACAGGCGCAGCGCCACTTTCTATTTGGCGTGCCGCTGCACTGGATGGCCGACGCGCCCTCGCCGGTGCCGCTGTATGTCGACCGTGCAAAGGGCGCAAGGCTATTCGATATCGATGGCCACGAGGTCATCGATTTCTGCCTGGGCGACACCGGCGCGATGTTCGGCCACAGCCCCGCGCCGGTCGCCCGCGTGCTCGCCACGCACGGAGGCGATGGGGCCACCACCATGCTGCCCTCCACCGTGGCACTGGAGGTGGTGCAGTTGCTTGAGCAGCGCTTTGGCCTGCCGATGTGGCAGTTCACCGCCAGCGCCAGCGATGCCAACCGCTTCATGCTGCGCTGGGCGCGGGCGATCACCGGGCACAAGCACATCGTGGTGTTCAACGGCTGCTACCACGGCACGGTGGACGACGTGTTCGTCGACCTGGACGCAGGCGGCGCCACGCACACCCGCCCCAGCCTGCTCGGCCAGGTGGCTGATCTCACCGCCTTCACCCGCGTGGTCGAGTTCAACGATCTGAATGCGTTGCGCGCCGCGCTGGCCGCTGGCGACGTGGCCTGCGTGCTCACCGAGCCAGTGCTGACCAATATCGGCATGGTGCTTCCCGAGCCCGGCTTTCTGGACGCAGTGCGCGAACTCACCCGCGCGCACGGCGCCCTACTGATCATCGACGAGACGCACACCATCTCCTGCGGCCCCGGCGGCTATTGCCGCGAACACGGGCTGCAGCCTGATGTGCTCATCCTCGGCAAGCCGATCGCCGGGGGCACGCCCGGCGCGGCATATGGCTTCACCGCCGAGGTCGGCGCGCGCATGCAGGCCGCCAAGGCCGCGGCGCCTGCGGGGCATTCCGGCATCGGCACCACGCTGTCTGCTGGGCTGCTGACCCTGCGGCTGATGCGCACCATGCTCGGCGAGGTGATGACCGACGCCGCGTATGTGCAGATGTTCGCCATCGCCAAGCAGGTGGCGGACGGCCTGGAAGGCATCCTTGCGCGCCATGGTCTGCCGTGGACGGTCACGCGCATCGGCGCGCGCTGCGAGGTGCAGTTTGCGTCCCACAGCCCGCGCAATGGCAGCGAAGCCCGCGCGGCGTTCGACGACGCGCTCGAGCCCGCAGTGCAATTGGCCCTGCTCAATCGCGGCGTGCTGCTCACGCCATTTCACAACATGCTGCTGGCCAGTCCTGCGCACACCGAACACGACGCGCAGACACTGCTTGCCGCGTTCGACGATGTGCTGGCCGCCTTGCTGCGCGCCTGATCAGGGCTTGATGTAGGCGAACCCGGCTTTTTCCAACTGCATGATGCGCACCACACCGGCGGGAACGATCACCGCCGAGGGTACGAGCTCCGGCAGGTGACCCAGCTTTTTGGCCATCCCCTCCATGGTGTTGTGACAGGCATCGAATTCCACGCCCTCGGCATCCTCGGAAGAAATGCGCCGGGCCACGGGGCTGTCCTTGAGCAGCATCAGCAACCCAGGGCCGTAGGCGACGACCACCACGCGCACCTTTTCCTGACCGTAGTAGTCGAGGAGGTTCTGCGCGTTGTTGAGCACCAATTGCCAGCGCTCGAGGTTGTTCTCGCTGACCTGCAGCACCACCTTGTAATCGGCAAACGGCAGGTCGTGGATGAAGGTCGGTTTGTCGAACTTGAAATCGTTGAGCATCGATGGGTTGGCGGCCTGCGCCAGGCCGCTGCCCAGCAGGCCGAGCAACATGGCCAAGGCCACGCCGCGCAGGCGGAACAAAAGGAAATGACGGGCTTGGAAATGCATGGATGTCTCCTCGGTGTTTGGTGGTTCATTTGTTATCACGCCATGAAACGGAGCGTGCTGCAAGATGTATCGATTGGCATGCAGGCTTGCAGCCTGCGTGCCAATCGATGTGCCGTCGGAAGGTCAGACGGTCAGAAATTAACGATGGGCAGACCGCGCTGCACCCATTCGTTCATGCCGCCGGGATATTCACGCAGGCCCTTCTCGCCCATGATGCGATCGATCACGAACCAGGTACCCGCCGCGTACTGCCCGGTGTTGCAATACACAATGCCAGGAGCAAGCCGGTGCACACCCGCGCCCGCCAACACCTTGCGATACACGCGTGCCGACAGAAAGCGCCACGAGCCGTCGTCCGCATTGCGGTAGAGCAGTTCGGCCGGCAACGCCGTGCTGCCCGCCAGCCTGCCCCCAACCGGGATGACCGGCGTGCGCTCCAGCCCGGCGAACTGCGCCAGCGGGCGGGCATCGAGCAACAGCTTGTGCGCATGCTGCGCCGCCTGCACCTCGGCCGTGGTGGCCAGCAGCGCCGGGCTGGGTTCTTTGGCCTGCCATTTGCTCGAACTCATCGGCGCGATGGCGTCCGTATCCACGTCATATCCGGCGGAAATCCAGGCGTGCATGCCACCATTGAGGATCGCGATCTGCTCGGCCTGAACGCCGAACACCTGCAGTTCCCAGGCCAAGAACGCCGCCTCCTGCAGAGAGGTGGCGTCGTCGCCGGTGGGCACGATGACAATGGGCTTGCCCGGCTCCAGTTGCACCGCCTGCATGCTCTCCTCGAATTCCTTGGCCGTCGGCAACAGAAAGTCGATGGTCTTGCCATTGATCACATGCTTCTGGCGCAAGCCCCAGAAGTTGACCGACAGCGCATCCGTGATGTGCCCACCCACTTCGTCGAGCACCTTCTGTCCCTTGACCGTGCTGAACTTGGGATCATTGGTCAGCGAATTCAGACTGTCGCGAATGTCGACAATCTGCACCTCCTTGGCGTGGTCGTGCAGCCACGGCGGCGTGACCAGCGGGCCGGGCAGCACCGCCGCCTGCACCGCACTCACACCCGCCGCTAGCGCGAACAGCAGCGCCCCCAGCCAGCCCTTGATCGAACCCTTGTCATCCTTTGTCATGAAATGCCTCCTCTTGCGATCATTGAGTGGCCGATTATGACGCGAAGACCCCTAACAAAAACAGGGATTTGTTTGGTTGACGGATATCGAATTGATGGATGATTCTGCGCGACATGCCGCGTCGGCGTTCAGCTCTGCACCAGCCGCTTGGACTTGGCGATGGAGAACAGCATGCCCGCGCCCAGCATGAGGGTGATGAGCGCGGTGCCGCCGTAGCTGACGAAGGGCAGCGGCACGCCGACCACCGGCAGAATACCCGACACCATGCCCATGTTGACGAAGGCATAGATGAAAAAGATGAGCGTCACCGAGGCGGCGAGCAGACGCGAGAACAGCGTGGGAGCGTTGGCAGCGATCATCAGTCCGCGCACGATGAAAAATGTGTAGGCCGCCAGCAGCACCAGATTGCCGGCCAGACCCCATTCCTCGGCCAGCACCGAGAACACGAAGTCGGTGTGCGACTCGGGCACGAAGTTCAGATGCGCCTGCGTGCCGTGCAGGTAGCCCTGGCCGAACACCCCGCCCGAGCCGATGGCGATCATGCTCTGGATGATGTTGAAACCCTTGCCCAGCGGGTCGCTCTGTGGGTCGAGCAGCATCATCAGCCGCTGGCGCTGATAGTCGTGCATGAAGTGCCACAGCACCGGCGCGCTTGCCGCCGCCAGCGCCAGCAGCAGGGCAATAACCCGCCACAACAGCCCGGCGAAAAAAATCACGAACGCCCCGGTGAACAGCACCAGCAGCGCGGTGCCAAGGTCGGGTTGCTTGGCAATGAGCCCCACCGGCAGCAGCAGAATGGCTGCGGCAATGGCAAAGTCCTTCACCCGGATCTGGCCTTCGCGCTTCTGGAAATACCAAGCCAGCATCAGCGGCACGGCGATTTTCATCACCTCCGACGGCTGCACCACGGTCACGCCCAGATCGAGCCAGCGCCGCGCGCCCTTGCGCACCAGACCAAAGGCCGCGGTGGCGATGAGCAGCGCCACGCCAAAGGTATAGACCGGCACCGCGATCTGCATCAGCCGCTGCGGCGGCACCTGCGCGGTGACAAACAGCACCAGAAAGCCGATCGCCAGATTGCGCAGATGATCGCCAAACGGCACATGCGCATCCTGCAGCGCGGAAAACAGCACGATGCAGCCAATGGCCACCAGCCATAGCAGACCGGCCAGCAGCGGCCCGTCGAAGCCGGTGAGATACGGGCGCAAACGTTGCCACAGCGGCGGACGTCCAAAGGTTGCACTCATAGTCGAACGCCCTCCGATTCGTCGGTGACATCGGGCCGCGCGCCAAAGCGGGTGAACAGCGGGGCGCGCAGTCCGGCGGCGCAGGCCACGCGCAGGTCATTGCCCAGCGCATCTGGGTCGAAAGCGGTGGGGCTGGTCTGCGCCAGAGTCGACGCGACAGGCTTTATCGCCGCAGCCGATGCCGCGCCCGCCGGCGCGGAGGTCGCAGGGTCGGGCGGCGGCTTGGCACCCGGAATGTGCGGCACGCCCTCGCGCTCTCCGGCATAGATGAACTGCACTGGCTGCGGTCGGGTGCCGCTGATTTTTTCGATCTCGTCGTCGGTGGGGTAGAGGCCGAGCAGGTGATAGTCGAGCGCCTTGCGCGCAATCGGCGCGGCGGCCATGCCACCGAAACCCGCGTTTTCCACGATCATGGCCAGGGCGATCACCGGATTCTCGGCCGGGGCGTACACCACGTACAGCGCATGGTCGCGCAGGTGATGCGCCACGTCCTTGACGTCATAGGTCTGATTCTGGCCGACGGTGAACACCTGCGCGGTACCGGTCTTGCCCGCGCTGGTGTAGGGCGCGCCTTTGAACGCGTCCGCCCCGGTGCCGCCGGGCTGGTTGACCGCCATCATGCCGCCATGCACCACTTGCCAATACGCGGGATTCATATCGATGCGCTCTGCCACCGGCGCCTGCACCGGAGTGAAGCGGCGCAACTCCATGTCCTCGATCGCCCGGACCACACGCGGGGCGTAGCGCGTGCCCTGATTCGCCAGGGTGGACAGCGCCGTGGCCATCTGCAGCGGGGTGAAGGTGTTGTAGCCCTGGCCGATGCCCAGGCTGATGGTGTCTCCCGGATACCAGACTTTCTGCGCCGGGGTGCGGAATGCCTTGCGCTTCCATGCCTTGGACGGCAGCACGCCCTTGGCCTCGCCTTTCAGGTCGATGCCAGTGGCCTGGCCGAAGCTGTATTTGGTGGTGTAGTTCGCCATGCCGTCCACGCCCCAGTCGTGCGCCACCATGTAAAAGTACACGTCGCATGAGACCGCAATGGCTTTGTGCATGTCCACGACGCCATGCCCACCCGGCACGTCGTCGCGGAAGCGGTGGCCGGCGAACAGGAAGAAGCCGGGATCGCGGAAACTCCACTGCGCGGTGCGAATGCCGTCTGTCAGCGCCCCCATCGCCAGATACGGCTTGTAGGTCGAGCCGGGCGGAAAGGTCCCGCGCAGAATGCGGTTGAGCATGGGACGGTCGGGCGAGTTGTTCAGCGCGTCCCAGTTGGCCTGGTCGATGCCGTCGACGAATAGATTGGGGTCGAAGGTGGGCATCGACACAAAGGCCAGCACCTCGCCATTGCGCGGATCGATGGCCACGCAGGCGCCGCGCCGCTTGCCATACAAGTCTTCGATGAGCTTTTGCAGCCGGATGTCCACGCCCAGCACCAGGTTCTGCCCCGGCGTGGCGGGCACGGTCTTGATCTTGCGCACCGGGCGTCCGGTGGCGTTGACCTCGACCTCCTCGTAGCCGGTGATGCCGTGCAGCTCCTTTTCGTACGCCTGTTCCACGCCGAGCTTGCCGATGTGGTCGGTGCCGAGGTAGTTGCTCGCGTCGTCGCTGTCGTCGATGCGCTGCTGTTCAGCCTGGTTGATGCGGCCGATATAGCCCAGCAGATGACAGCCCAGCGCGCCCAGTGGATAGCTGCGGAACAGCCGCGCCCGCACATTCACCCCGGGAAAGCGAAAGCGCTGCGCCACGAAACGCGCCACTTGATCGTCGGTGAGCTTGTTGAGAATGGGCAGCGACTCGAAGCGCCGTGACTGCGCCAGCAGATTGTTGAACCGCCGCTCGTCGAACGGCGTGATCGGCACGATGGCCTTGAGCGCGTCGATGGTCTGCTGCAGTGTGCCCTGAACCTTCGACGCCGTGATCTCCAGCGTGTACGCGGCGTAATTGCTCGCGAGAATGATGCCGTTTCGGTCGAGAATCAATCCGCGCTGAGGCGGGATGGGCACCAGCGCGATCCGGTTGTCCTGCGCCTGGGTGGAAAACTGCCGGTGCCGCACCACCTGCAGCCAAATCCAGCGCCCGATCAGCAACGCGAAGCTCAGCACCACCACGCCTGCAGCCAGAATGAGGCGGCGGCGAAAGCGGAACAGCTCGCGTTCGATATTGCGCAGTTCGTTCATCGCTAGGGCAGCTCAAACATGTTCGAGCGCAGACCGCCCGCAAGGTTCAGCAACAACACCATCACAGCGGGCGGTTGCGATCCGAGTCGGGCGCACGGCGTTGCGGCGCCAGCAGCAGCCACGACAGCGGCGCCCACAGTGCAGCCTGCAACAGCGGCGCAAGAAAGAAACTCCAACCGGGAAAGCTGCCGCCAGACCACATGCCCACCAGCAGCAGCAAGACCTGCGCGGCGACGAACAGCGGCAGCACATGCAGCGCCTGCTGCAGCGCCGGGAACCACAACATGCGACGGTGCAGGCTGATGGCGAAGTAGCTCAGCACGGTGTAGATCAGTGCGTGCTGACCCAGCACCGCGCCCTGCTGCACATCCACCATCAAGCCCAGCACGAAGGACACGGCCATGCCCACGCGCCGTGGCTGATGCACATTCCAGAACACCAGGGTCAGCGCCACGGCATCCGGCATCCAGGCCAGACGCCCCAACGGCAAAAAATCGAATATCAGCGCCAGCGCCAGGGTGAACGCGATGAACCAGGGCTTGACCGGCAGCAACAGCACTTCGCGCGCGCCGCCCCCAGGCGCACGTGCCATGGGCATGGGCGCGATGGCTGGACGGCGGCGGCGTGGCAGAAGATTCACGGCAACCCGACTTCAGCGCACACGAACTTCTGCCGGAACCGACGCGGCACGTGCCTTCTGCGCAGCCGACTTCGCCTTGCCCACGTCGGCGGGCGGTGCGGGCACCAGCGGCGTGAGTGGCTTGAGCACCAGCACATGCCGACCGCCTTCCACGTCGGCCAGCGGCGCGCACATCACCCGGGCGAATGCGGTGTCGCGCTGGCGCACCACGGCGGTGACCCGCGCCACGCGCAGACCGGCGGTGTAGATGCCGTCCACCCCGCTGGTCACCAGCAGATCGCCCACGCGCACATCGGCAGAGGCCGGCATCCAGCGCAGTTCCAGCCCGCCCTGGCCGAGTCCGGGCTCGCCATAGAGCACGCCGCGCTCGCCGGTGCGCTGGTTCTGCACAGGCACCACGGCGTCACGGTCGGTGATGAGGGTGACTTCGGCGCTCCAGGGATAGTCGCGTGTGACCTGTCCGAGCAGCCCAGTTTCGTCGATCACCGGCGAGCCCAACGCGACCCCCTGCAGACTGCCACGGTCGATGACAACGGTGCGGTTGAATGGATCGCTGGCCTGCGAACTGATCTGTGCCGCTACCGAGGTAGGCGGTACGCTTCTCTGCAAGTGCAGCAGGGTGCGCAGACGGTCGTTTTCCAGCCGCAACTGCGTCTCCATCTGCGCCTGCAGTGACAGCGCCACATTGGCACGCTGCAGGCGGACGATCTCCTGCTGCGACTGCACCGGCGATTGGAGATAAGCGCGGAGTTGCTGCGACCAGTCCACCGGCGCCTGCGCCACGCGCTGCAAGGGATAGATCGCCAGCGACAAGCCCTGCCGCAGTAGTGGAGTGACCTTGAAGCGCGCGTCCAGCACCATCAGCAACACGGCCAGCGCAGAGAACAACAGCAGCCGCGTCAGCGCAGATGGCCCCTGCCGGAAAAACGGCGGAGGGGAGCGCTCAAGAGTGCCGTAGGCCATGGGAACGAGATGAAACGCTGGGCTGATTGCCCGAACCGAAGCCAAGCCAAAATGGCCAGCCCCGCGCAGACATGCTGATTATTCGGAAGTGAAAATGGTGCCCAACCGATCCATGCGCTCCAGCGCCATGCCGCTGCCGCGGGCCACGCAGGTCAGCGGCTCCTCGGCCACCAGCACCGGCAGGCCGGTTTCCTCGGCCAGCAGGCGGTCGAGGTCGCGCAGCAGCGCGCCGCCGCCGGTGAGCATCATGCCGCGCTCGGCGATGTCGGCGCCGAGTTCGGGCGGGGTCTGCTCCAGCGCGTTTTTCACCGCCGAGACGATCTGATTGAGCGGATCGGTCAGCGCCTCGAGAATTTCGTTGCTGGAAATGGTGAAGCTGCGCGGCACGCCTTCGCTGAGGTTGCGGCCCTTGACTTCCATTTCCTTGACTTCGCTGCCTGGGAAGGCCGAGCCGATCTGCTTCTTGATGGCCTCGGCCGTGGGCTCGCCGATCAGCATGCCGTAGTTACGGCGGATGTAATTGATGATGGCCTCATCGAACTTGTCGCCGCCCACGCGCACGCTGCCCTTGTAGACCGTGCCGCCCAGCGAGATGACGCCGACTTCGGTCGTGCCGCCGCCGATGTCCACGATCATCGAGCCCGTGGCCTCCGACACCGGTAGCCCCGCGCCGATGGCCGCGGCCATGGGCTCCTCGATCAGATACACCTCGCTGGCTCCTGCGCCCAGCGCCGACTCGCGAATGGCTCGGCGCTCGACCTGGGTGGAGCCGCAGGGCACGCAGATGATGATGCGCGGGCTGGGCCGGAACATCCGGGTATCGTGCGCCATCTTGATGAACTGCTTGAGCATCTGCTCGGTCACGGTGAAGTCGGCGATCACGCCGTCTTTCATGGGGCGGATGGCCTCGATATTGCCGGGCACCTTGCCGAGCATCTGCTTGGCTTCCTTGCCGACGGCCTGAATGGTTTTCTTACCACTGGGGCCGCCTTCATGGCGAATGGCGACAACGGATGGCTCATCGAGGACGATGCCCTTGCCGCGCACATAGATCAGGGTGTTGGCGGTGCCAAGGTCAATCGCCAGATCCGTCGAAAAATACTGCCGGAATGTTCGGAACATGGAATAACTGGGCGCCAACTGCGCGCCGGACTCTCTGGTGGTTTCTGGTGGTGTGTGAAATAAGCAACAAACGGGCTTGATTTTTCTGACAAATCCCGTGCGCCAAATCGAAGCATCATAACCCATGCATGCGCATAAAATGGCGTTTTCCGCGCGCATCTGCAGGGGAAACCCCCTGATCGGTCCGCATGCTCAGCGGCCTGTTTTGCCATGTGTTGCGCGTCTCCGATTGCCACTGCCCCGCCATGTCCCTCACCCTTCCCGATATCGACCGCCTGGCGCAGCTCGCCCGGCTGGATCTGTCCGTCGCCGAGCGCGACCAGATGCTGACCGACCTGAACGCCTTTTTTGCCGTGGTCGAGCAAATGCGCGCGGCCGACACCGCGGGCGTCACCCCGCTGGCCCACCCGCTTTCCGCCGTGCAAGACATGCCGCTGCGCCTGCGTGACGACATCGTGACCGAAGGCGATCTACGTGAGGCGGCCCTGCGCAACGCGCCGGATGCGCAGGACGGCCTGTTCCTCGTGCCCAGGGTGGTCGAATGAGCGCGCACTCTGCTGATTTCGCCAGCGCCGATCTGCGCACGCTGTCCGCCGCCCTGGCCGCGCGCACCGTCTCCAGCGCCGAGCTCACCCGCGCCGCGCTCGACCGCATCGCCGCCCACGCCGATCTGGGCGCTTTCCTTCATGTCGATGCCGAAGGCGCGCTGCAGGCCGCGCAGGCCGCCGACGCCGCCCGTGCCGCGGGTGACTCCCGGCCGCTGCTGGGCGTGCCGGTGGCGCACAAGGACGTGTTCGTCACCCGCGCCATGCCGGCCACGGCCGGTTCGCGCATGCTGGCTGGTTATGTCAGCCCGTTCGATGCCACCGTGGTCGCCCGCCTGGGCCAGGGTGCCGACGACTTTGCGGGCGCGGGCATGATCACCGTGGGCAAGACCAATATGGACGAATTCGCCATGGGCTCGTCCAACGAGAACTCGGCCTACAACCCAGTGCGTAACCCCTGGGACACCGCCGCCGTCCCCGGCGGCTCGTCGGGCGGTTCGGCCGCAGCGGTGGCCGCGCGCCTGGTGGCTGCCGCCACCGGCACCGACACTGGCGGCTCGATCCGCCAGCCCGCGGCCATGTGCGGCATCACCGGCATCAAGCCGACCTACGGCCTGTGCTCGCGCTACGGCATGATCGCCTTCGCCTCCAGCCTCGACCAGGCCGGCCCGATGGCGCAGACCGCGTGGGACTGCGCCGCCCTGCTCACGGCGATGACCGGCTTCGATCCGCGCGACGCCACCAGCGTGCAGCGCCCCGTGCCCGACTATGTCGCTGCAATCGATCACCCCCTGCCCGGCGCCACCGCCGCGCAGCCGCTTGCGGGTCTGCGCATCGGCCTGCCGCGCGAGTACTTCGGCGCAGGCCTGGCCGCCGAGGTCGAAGCCGCCGTGCGCGCAGCCCTCAAGACAATGGAGGGCCTGGGCGCCAAGCTGGTGGACGTCTCGCTGCCGCTGACCGAGCTGTCCATTCCGGCCTACTACATCATCGCGCCGGCCGAGGCCAGCTCCAACCTGAGCCGCTTCGACGGCGTGCGCTTCGGCCATCGCGCCGCGCACTACAAAGACCTGGCCGAGATGTACGGCAAAAGCCGCGCCGAAGGTTTCGGCCCCGAGGTCAAGCGCCGCATCATGATCGGCGCCTATGTGCTGTCGCACGGCTATTACGACGCCTACTACCTGCAGGCGCAGAAGATCCGCCGCCTCATTGCCGACGACTTCATCCGCGCCTTCACCCAGTGCGACCTGATCGCGGGCCCGGTGTCGCCCACCGTGGCGTGGAATCTGGGCGACAAGGCCGACCCGCTGGCCAACTACCTGGCCGACATTTACACCCTGTCCGCCAGTCTGGCCGGGCTGCCCGGCATGAGCGTGCCCGTGGGCTTTGGCACGGGCGCTCACGCGCGCCGCCCGGTCGGCCTGCAACTCATCGGCCCGCATTTCACCGAAAGCCTGCTGCTGCAAGTCGCCCATCGCTTCCAGCAGGTCACCGACTGGCACCAGCGCAGCCCGGTCTGATGCGATGAACTGGCACACCTGGCTGACCTTCTTCGCCGCGAGCTGGCTCATCAGCTTGTCGCCGGGCGCGGGGGCGATTTCGTGCATGACCGCCGGGCTGCGCCTGGGCTGGCGTCTAGGGCTGTGGAACATCCTCGGCCTGCAACTGGGCATCGCCGCCATTCTGGTGGTGGTCGCGGCAGGGCTGGGCGCGATTCTGGCCGCGAGCGAAACCGCATTCAGCGTGATCAAGTGGTTCGGCGTGGCCTATCTGCTGTGGCTGGGCATCCAACAATGGCGGGCGCCTGCGCACGGCCTGGTCGAAGCCGATGGCAACGCCAAAAGCGCAGAGACGCCCACGCGCGGCCAACTCGTGCTGCGCGGCTTTCTCATCAACGCCAGCAACCCCAAGGGCCTGGTCTTCATGCTCGCGGTGCTGCCGCAGTTCATCAACCCCGCGGCGCCGCAGTTGCCGCAGTATCTGCTGTGCGGCCTGTCGCTGTTCATCACCGACATCGTGGTGATGAACGGATACACCCTGCTGGCCGCGCGCGTGCTCGTGGCGCTGCGTTCGCCCCAACATCAACTCTGGCTGCAGCGCAGTTTTGGCACCCTGTTCATCGGCGCCGCGCTGCTGCTCTCGGCGTTTCGCCGTTCTACGTGAGGAATCGCATCATGTCATGGGAAGTGGTCATCGGGCTGGAAACCCACGTGCAGCTCTCCACTCGGTCCAAGATGTTCTCGGCCGCATCCACTGGGTTCGGCGCCGCGCCCAACACCCAGGCCTGCGCGGTCGATCTGGCGTTGCCCGGCGTGCTGCCGGTGGCCAACCGCGCCGCCGTGGAACGCGCCATCCGCCTCGGCCTCGCCCTGGGCGCCACCATCGCACCGCGCTCCGTCTTCGCCCGCAAGAACTACTTCTACCCTGATCTGCCCAAGGGCTACCAGATCAGCCAGTATGAGATTCCCGTGGTGCAGGGCGGCGTGGTCGACTTTGTGGTGGACGGCCAACCGCGCCGCCTGCAGCTCACCCGCGCCCACCTCGAGGAAGACGCGGGCAAGTCGCTGCACGAAGCCGGGCTGTTCGATCGTGCGGGCAACGCCGCCAGCGGCATCGACCTCAACCGCGCAGGCACGCCGCTGCTCGAAGTCGTCACCGAGCCCGAACTGCGCAGCGCACGCGAGGCCGCCGAATACGCCCGCGCCCTGCACGCGCTGGTCATGTGGCTGGACATCTGCGACGGCAACCTGCAGGAAGGTTCGTTTCGCTGCGATGCCAACGTGTCGGTGCGCCGCCCCGGCGAACCGCTGGGTACGCGCTGCGAGATCAAGAACCTCAACAGCTTTCGCTTTCTGGAAAAAGCCATCGAATTCGAGGTGCGCCGCCAGATCGAACTCCTCGAAGATGGCGGCAAGGTGGTGCAGGAAACCCGGCTGTACGACCCCGACAAGGGCCAGACCCGCACCATGCGCACCAAGGAAGACGCGCATGACTACCGCTACTTCCCCGACCCCGATCTGCCGCCGCTGGTCATCTCGCCCGAGTGGATCGAGCAAGTGCGCGTCACCATGCCCGAGCTGCCCGGCCAGATGGCCGCCCGCTTCGTCGCCTCGCATGGGCTGAGTGCCGACGCCGCCGCGCAGATGACCCAGACCCGCGCCCACGCCGCCTACTTCGAGGCCTGCGTGGCCGCGGGCGCCGCGCCCAAACTGGCCGCCAACTGGATCATGGGCGAACTCGCCGCCCAGCTCAACCGCGACGAGCGCGACATCGGCGCCAGCCCGGTGAGCCCCGCGCAGCTCGCCGCGCTCACCCGCAAGATCGACGACGGCACCCTGTCGAGCAAGACCGCCAAGGAAGTCTTCGGAGCGCTGTGGACGGGCGAGCAGGGCGGAGAGGTCGACGCCATCATCGAAGCGCGCGGCCTGGCCCAGGTCAACGACACCGCCGCGCTGCAGGCCGCGGTCGACGCCGTACTGGCCGCCAACCCGAAAAACGTCGAGGAATACCGCGCGGGCAAGGATAAGGCGCTCAACGCGCTGGTCGGCCAGGTGATGAAAGCCACCGGCGGCCGCGCCAATCCGCAGCAGGTCGGGGAGATGCTGCGCAAGGCGGTGGGGTGAGGCTGCGTCGCGGCTGAGCTCTGTGCGGCAGGAGAAGTCAAAGGGGCTTGTGCTACGGAGCTAGACCTGACCCCGCTGCTACCTCATTCTTTCCTCCGAGCCGCAGACGTTTCCAGCCACTGCGTCGCGGCCTGGGTCAGAATGGCGTTCACGCCGCCCTCAGTTTCCACCGCCCGATCGCGCAGGCGCTGCGCCAGACCGGCCGGCAGTTTGCAGGTCAGTTGCACCAGCTTGGGCGTGGCATCCTTGGATTTGGCCTCGGCTCTCGTCACTACGTCCTTGGCGCCCTGACCGAAGCGCTGCGAGATGCTGCGCGATTTCAGCTTGCCGTCGAGCTTCTTGGCAAGGTGTTTTTCAAGGTCTGTCTTTTTCATGCTCATGAGCGATTCCCTGTGATCTGGACGCGCATTGTCCACCACGGCAATCGACATGCCGGTCCTACAGGGTGTTTCTGACCACCTGACCATTCTTGACGATCACTTTGAGATGACGATCTGGGTTCAGCAAGGGTTTGAGTGAACGCGACAGATCGCCCTCCACCAAAAGCAGATCGGCCCAGGCTCCAGGTTCAATCACACCCAGCTTGGCGTCGAGGTAGGGATTGCGCTGGCCTGACAGCGCCAGCACTGCGGCATTTTGCGAGGTGGCCTGCCGCAGGGCATCGAGCGGCGCGTACCAATGTTCCAGGGCCGTTAGTCGCACGCTCTGGAAATGGGTTCTTCCCGGCGCGAACAGGATGTCGCTTCCCCATGCGGTCTGCACCTTGTGCTTGATGGCAAGTGCGTATGCGCGCATCGTTCCGGTGGCAATCCGATCGCTCTTGGCTTGCGAGCTGGCATCCTCTTTTTGGCCGGGTGCGGTATCAGGCAGGAATGGCTGAAGCGACCAGACCACGTTCTGGTCCGCCATCATCCGTACGGCGTCCTCGTCAGTCAACTGGCCGTGTTCGATCACGCGGATGCCCGCCTCGATGCAACGCCGCATGCCCTTGGGAAGATACACATGAGCCATGACATAGGTGCCCCAGTCATCCGCCGCCTCGACCGCGGCACGCAGCTCAGGCAGAGTGAATTGCACAGTATCGAGCGGGTCATACAGCGAGGACGCGCCGCCACCGGCCATGACTTTGATCTGTGATGCGCCGCGAAGCAACTGTTCTCTCGCGGCCTTGCGCACGCTGTCCGCGCTGTCGGCAATCGCAGAAGCCCCCAGCCGCTCGGCATGCCCTGCCGCACTGCACGCCGCACCGGGGCCAACTTCATGCAGAAAGCGGAAATCCCCGTGTCCGGCGGTCTGCGAGATCATGGCACCGCTGGGAAAGATGCGTGGCCCTGGAAGCATTCCCTGATCGATCGCGTTTTTGAGCGCAAACACCGGCCCGCCAGCGTCCCTGACTGCGGTGAAGCCACGCAGCAGGGTGCGCTGCGCCTCGGCCCCCGCAGCCAGGTGAATCAGCGTTGGATCGGCCATCAGCAATTGCTGCATGGACAGGGCTGACATCAGGCTGTGCCAGTGCGCATCAATCAGCCCTGGCATGAGAATCTTTCCGCCTCCATCGATCAGCCGCGCTCCATGCGGCAGGCCCTGACCCTGTGGCTCAACGCTTTGAATACGGCTGCCCTTGATGACCACCTGCAGCCCCGGCTGCAGAGCTGTACGTATGCCGTCGAACACCAGGACATTGCGCAACACCAGCGTCGAAGCGGTCGGGGCGTCGGCCTGTGACGCGCTCTGCTGTGCCTGCGCTTGGGGAATCAAGCCACCGGCGCCTGCCGCCATCGCCATTGCGCCTTGCAGAAAGTCCCGACGGGAAAACGCCTTGTCCAGGCGGCGCTGCACGTTCGCAACCTGATCGCTCGCACATTGGCAGAGCGCGCCCGAGTAAAACAGCGCCGACCCATCAGATTCGGTAACAGGACCATGAGGCATGTCGAACTCCTGCGAGGGTTGCGCGATGGCCGATCTTCAGCGCATCGCCTATGAATATTTGTCCGTGGGCTTGGCACCGCGCTGGCGGCTCAGACGCACAGCTTGCCGGCGGGAGCGGAGAAAGCCTGTTCCAGCAATCGCTCTACGGGCGACCCACCAGGCGCCACCCGCCCGAGGGCTGGCGGCAGGCGAGCAATTTCGCGGATTGGGCCGGCTCGTGCTGGGTGTAGAGCGCGACCTCGAAGGTTTTGCAGGGCTGTCCGCGCCGATCGGAGAGCGACTCGAGCTTGAAGCTGCCGCCCGCGCCACTCTTGGGATTGCGCCATTCGAGCAGCGTTGCGTCACTGCCCAGGAAGATCGTTCCCTCTTTGGTCAACTGCGCGATGTCGGACTGTCCGAACCGTTGCAGGGGGGTATTTTTGAGAATCGGCGTCCAGTTGTTCGCCCACGCGGTCGATGCCAGAGCGGAAAGGCTCAGCGCGACCAGCCAGGATGTGTATCTCATCGAATCGCTCCTATTTACCAGCGTTGTGGTTGCATGCTAACTGTCACGGCCCACGCGCGTCGCAGCGTCGTCAATGCAGCTTGATGCGCGGCTCGGTGGTGCGCGAGATCATGCGCGCCAGGGTGAGGAAGGCGGTTTTCCAGAAGCCGTGCAGGGCGTGCAGATGCATGCGGTAGAGCAGCCAGTAGATGAAGCGTGCGAAGTGGCCTTCGATGAACATGCTGCCCTTGGACAGGCCACCCATGAGATTGCCCACGGTGCTGTGCTCACCCAGCGAGACTAGCGAGCCGAAGTCGCGGTAGCGGAAGGTGCGCAGCGGCTGGCCCTGCAGTTGCCGGGTGATCTGCCGGGCGATGAGGCTGGCCTGCTGATGTGCGGCCTGGGCGCGCGGCGGCACGTTGCCTGCATGTCCTTCCCAGGCGCAGGCTGCGCAGTCGCCCAGGGCGTAGATGGCATCGTCGCGCGTGGTCTGCAACGTAGGGCGCACGACAAGCTGGTTGATGCGGTTGGTCTCGAGGCCGTCGATGTCACGCAGAAAGTCGGGCGCCTTGACCCCGGCTGCCCAGATCACAAGCTCGGCGGGAAGAAAGTCGCCATCAGCCGTGCGCACGCCAGTGGCGGTCACTTCAGTCACGCGCTTGCCGGTGTGCATCTGAACCCCCAGCTTGGCGAGCTCGCCCGCGGCGGCGGCTGACAGGCGGTCGGGCAGCGCAGGCAGGATGCGCGGCGCGGCCTCGACCAGGCTCAGGCGCACATCACGTTCGGGGTCGATGCGATCGAGGCCGTAGGCCGCGATCACCCGGGTGGAGTTGTGCAGCTCGGCCACCAGCTCCACGCCGGTCGCCCCGGCACCGATGGCCACCACCTTGAGCTGCTCCGGCCGCAGCGGACCGCTCTGGGTGTTGGCAGCGATGCAGGCGTTGACCAGACGCCGATGAAACCGGCGGGCATCTTCCGGCGTGTCGAGCGCGATGGCATGCTCGGCGGCGCCAGGGGTGCCGAAATCGTTGTTCTGGCTGCCCACGGCGATGACCAGGATGTCGTAGCCGATGCGGCGTCGAGGCACGATCTCGCGCCCGGTTTCCTCGTCGAGCGTGGGCGCGACCAGCACCTCTTTGCGCGCCCGGTCCAGACCCTCCATCGCGCCGAGCCGGTATTTGAAATGATGCCAGGTGGACTGGGCCAGATAGTTCAGCGCGTTGTCGTCGATGCCCAGGGTGCCCGCGGCGGCCTGGTGCAGCAGCGGCTTCCACAAATGGCTGCGCCCACGCTCGATGAGGGTGATCTGGGCGCGACGCCGTCGCCCCAGGGTATCGCCCAGACGCGTGGCAAGCTCCAGTCCGCCAGCGCCGCCGCCGACGATGACAATGCGAGGCAGCGGGGTGTCGGTGGGCAACGGGGGCATGGCGATGGGTCGTTGGAGCAATCCCTGTATTGGAGACGGCCTGGCCCCTGGACGCAAGCAGCTTCTCGCCGACTAACATGCACGGCTACGCCGCAGCCCGCATGTCTGGCGTCCGCGCGGCCTCAACCTGCAAGCCTCACGATGAACGAGAAGTATGACGCCCGCGCGGTCGAAGCCGCCGCGCAAGCCCACTGGCAAGCCACCGACGCCTACCGCGTGCGCGAGGACAAACCCGGCGCGAAGTTCTACGCCTGCTCCATGCTGCCCTACCCCTCGGGCAAGCTGCACATGGGCCATGTGCGCAACTACACCATCAACGACATGCTGGCGCGCTATCTGCGCATGAATGGTCATAATGTACTCATGCCCATGGGCTGGGACGCCTTCGGCCTGCCGGCCGAGAACGCGGCGATGAAAAATAAGGTGCCCCCGGCGAAGTGGACTTACGACAACATCGCCTACATGAAGCGGCAGATGCAGGCCATGGGGCTTGCGATCGACTGGAGCCGCGAGGTAGCGACCTGTTCGCCCACGTATTACAAGTGGAACCAGTGGCTGTTCCTCAAGATGCTGAAAAAAGGCATCGCCGAGCGCCGCACCCAGGTGGTGAACTGGGACCCGGTGGACCAGACCGTGCTGGCCAACGAACAGGTGATCGATGGCCGCGGCTGGCGCAGCGGCGCCGTGGTGGAAAAGCGCGAGATCCCCGGCTACTACCTCAAGATCACCGACTACGCCGACGAACTGCTGGCCGCCGTGGCCGATCCCGAAGACAAGAACTACCTCGCCGGCTGGCCCGAGCGGGTGCGGCTGATGCAGGAAAACTGGATCGGCAAGAGTGCCGGTGTGCGCTTCGCTTTCCCCCACAGCATCCGCGACGCGCAAGGCGCGCTGATTCAGGACGGCCGCCTGTATGTGTTCACCACGCGGGCCGACACCATCATGGGCGTGACCTTCTGCGCCGTGGCGCCCGAGCATCCGCTGGCCGAACACGCCGCGCGAAACAACCCCGCATTGGCCGCGTTCATCGAGACCTGCAAGCGCGGCGGCACCACCGAGGCGGAACTGGCCCTCAAGGAAAAAGAAGGCATGCCCACGGGTCTTGCCGTCACGCACCCGCTCACCGGCGAGGCGGTGCCGGTGTGGGTGGGCAACTATGTGCTGATGAGCTATGGCGACGGCGCGGTGATGGGCGTTCCCGCGCACGACGAGCGCGACTTCGCGTTCGCCAAGAAATATGGCCTGCCGATCAAACAGGTCATTCACGTCGAGGGCGAGACCTTCTCCCCCGAGGCCTGGGCGGATGGGTACGGTGACAAGCAACGTGGCGTGTGCGTGCACTCCGGCGTGCTCGACGGCCTGCCGCACAAGGCCGCAGTGGACAAGGTGGCCGAGCTGCTCGCTGCCCGCGGTCTGGGCGAGAAGCGCACCACCTGGCGGCTGCGCGACTGGGGCATCAGCCGCCAGCGCTACTGGGGCACGCCCATTCCCATCATCCATTGCCCGGACTGCGGCGCGGTGCCGGTGCCGGAACACGACCTGCCGGTCGTGCTGCCCGAAGACCTGATTCCGGATGGGTCCGGCAACCCGCTGCACCAATGCGCCGAGTTCGTCAACGTGCCCTGCCCGCGATGCGGCAAACCCGCCAAGCGCGAAACCGACACCATGGACACCTTCGTCGATTCGAGCTGGTATTTCATGCGCTACACCTGCGCCGACAATCACGGCGCCATGGTCGATGCCCGCACCGACTACTGGATGCCGCTGGATCAGTACATCGGCGGCATCGAGCACGCCATCCTGCACCTGCTGTATGCGCGCTTCTGGACCAAGGTGATGCGCGACCTCGGACTGGTCAAGGTGGATGAGCCGTTCACCCGTCTGCTCACCCAGGGCATGGTGCTCAACCACATCTACTCGCGCAAGACCCCGCAGGGCGGCATCGAGTACTTCTGGCCGCACGAGGTCGAGAACGTGTTCGACACGCAGGGCAAGATCATTGGCGCGAAGCTCAAGTCCGACGGCTCGGCGGTGGACTACGGCGGCGTGGGCACCATGAGCAAGAGCAAGAACAACGGCGTGGATCCGCAGGACCTGATCGACCGCTTCGGCGCCGACACTGCGCGGCTGTTCACCATGTTCGCCGCCCCACCCGAGGCCACGCTGGAATGGAACGACGCCGCGGTGGAAGGCGCGCACCGCTTCCTCAAGCGGGTGTGGGCCTTCGGGCTGAAACTGAGCGCCCCGGACGCGTCCAACGACGAGCCGGGCGATGCCGCTCGCAAGCTGCGCCGCGAAGTGCACCAGACGCTGCAGCAGGTGAATTTCGACTATGGCCGCATGCAGTACAACACCGTGGTTTCGGGCGCGATGAAGCTGCTCAACGCCCTGGAGGGCGCAAACGCCGCGGCTGCTGGCATGCCCGCCGCGCTCCGCGAGGGCATGGGCATTCTGCTGCGCGTGCTCTATCCCGCCACCCCGCACATCACCCAGGCCTTGTGGCAGGAACTCGGCTTCGCCACCGACCTGGGCCCCCTGCTCGACGCGCCCTGGCCGCAGGTGGACGAGGCGGCACTGGTGCAAGACCAGATCGAACTGATGCTGCAGATCAACGGCAAGCTGCGCGGTGCCATCCGGGTAGCGGCGCATGCCGACAAGGCTGCGATCGAAGCCGCCGCGCTGGCCAGCGCCGACTTCGCCAAGTTCAGCGAGGGCAAGGCGGCGAAAAAGGTCGTCGTTGTACCCGGTCGGTTGGTCAATGTGGTGGTCTGAATGAAGCGCCGCAGCGTCCTCGCCCTCGCCCCGCTCGCGCTGCTGGCCGCCTGCGGCTTTCAGCTGCGCGGCTCGACCAATCTGGGTTTCAGCTCGCTGTTCGTGCAGGGCGCGCCAACCTCGGCCTTTGTCATTGCGCTCAAGCGCAGAATCGCCGCCACCACGGCGACCCGCATTGCGCCGGACGCCAAATCGGCGCAGGCGGTGTTCAGTCTGCTCGCCGAATCGCAGACGCAGACCGCCCAGGCCTACAACGCCGACGGCACGGTGGCGCAATACCTGCTGCGCTACACCGTGCGCTTCGAGCTCGCCACTGCGCAGGGCAAGGTGCTGATCGCTCCCACCGACCTGACGCAGACCAGCAACCTGAGCTACAACTCCAGTGCCACGCTGGCCAAGGCCAACGAGTCCGATTTGCTCTATCGCGGAATGCGCGAGGAGCTGATCAACCGCCTGATGTACCAGCTCGCCGCGGTGAAGATGCCCGAGTGATGCAGATCTCTTCCGACCAACTCGACGCGCATCTCGCCAGCAAGCTGGCCCTGCTCTACACCGTGCATGGTGATGAGGTGCTACTGGTCAACGAGGCGGTCGACGCCATTCGCGCCCGCGCGCGTGCGCAGGGCTTCGACGAGCGCGAGAGCTACACGGTCGAGCGCGGCTTCGACTGGAGCCAACTGCTCGCAGGCAGCCGCGAGATCAGCCTGTTCGGCGGGCAGCGGCTGGTCGAGCTGCGCATCCCCAGCGGCAAGCCCGGGCGCGACGGCGCCGAGGCGCTGGCGGCACTGTCCGGGCATCTGTCGCCAGATGTGATGGCGCTGATCGTGCTGCCTCGGCTGGACGCAGCCACGCAGAAATCCGCCTGGTTCGGTGCGCTCAGTCAAGGCGGCGTGACAGTGCGGGTCGACAGCGTGGAGCTGGCCCAATTGCCGCGCTGGATCGCTGCGCGGCTGCAACGCCATGGCTTCACCCTGCCAGCGGGCGACGCCGGACGGGCGCTGATCGACTTTCTGGTCGCGCGGGTTGAGGGCAATCTGCTGGCCGCGCATCAGGAAATCGAAAAACTTGCGCTGCTTTGCCCACCGGGACAGCTCGCTCCCGAGACGGTCGAGCAGGCGGTGCTGAACGTGGCGCGCTACAGCGTGTTCAAGCTGGGCGAGGCGGTGCTCGGCGGCGACGTGGCCCGGCTGCTGCGCATGCTGCGTGGCCTGGAGGCCGAAGGCGTGGCCCCGGTGCTGGTGCACTGGACCCTGGCCGACGACATCCGCGCCTGGCTGCGCATCCATCAGGGTCTGGACGCCGGTCAGGCGCTGCCCGCGCTGCTGCGCGCCAACCGGATCTGGGGCGTGAAGGAAAAGCTGCTGGAGCGCGCGCTGCCGCGCCTGCGCACCCCCGACCTGGAACGACTGCTGCAGCTTGCCGCGCAATGCGACCAGGCGATCAAGGGCCTGCGCCCCGACACCCTGCCGCGCGCGCCGTGGGACGCACTGCAGGTGCTGGCGCTGTCCATGCTCGAGGCGCTGTGGCCCACCCCGCCGAGCGCGCGCCAGGGGCGGCGGCTGGTGCTGCGCGCCGCATTCTGAACTCTCGCGAGCAACGCAAGTCCGACACTGCGCGCTGCCGTTGTCAACGACCGAATCTGCTGCACGGCAGGTCTTGATCGTCCAGTTCAACCGCCCTGGCGCGGCGTTCTCCCAAGCTCCTTCATCATGTTCGAACTTCGACTCCGTTCCACCCGTCTGATCCAAACCCTGACCGCACTCGCTTTGGCGGTGGGCGCCTCACAGCCCGCTGCGTTTGCGCAAACTGCTGCGACGACCACCACCCCCAGCCTCACGGCTGGCCCGGACAATGTGATGCGCATTCTGCCGACCGAACTGCTCACGACAGTGCAGCAGCCTTGCCATGGCGTCAAGGTCGCGGCCCCCGCGTGGGATGCGCAGCTCGATGCCTCGGCCAGACTGCTGCTCACTCTGGACCAAGCCGTGGTGCCTGCCGGGCAAGCCACGCTGCCCAAGGCCATGCTGTGCCCGGCGCCAAGTGCTCTCGCCGCTGCATGGACGCGCGCAGCGGAGCAGGCAAACAACCTGGTCGAGCTCGATTTTCCTGGTGGCCCGCTGCTGGCGAGTGACGCTGTGGGCAAGCCCACGTCGGCGATCACCGGCGCGAGCTTCATCGGCCTGAAAGGCAGCCGCGTGCTGGTGGTCAACCAGAGTATGCAACCGGTCCGGGTGCGCCTGGGAACCTGGGTGAGCAAGACCGCGCGGCTGGATCAGTACAGCCAGCAGCCAGGCTCAGCCAACCCGCCGCGCATCGGGCACCTGCAGCGTCCGCTGGGCGCGCAGGACGCGCAAGGCGTGCTGCTGCCGCCGAAATCGCTCAGTGTGATCGGCTGAGCACCGCTCGCGCGGACTTTCTCACGGAAACGCCGGGCCGCTCCCAGGTTCCTTGACCCCACGGGGGCGGGTCGACGTAGCGACCCTGGGGGACGTCTCAAGCCGCCCACTGCCGCAGTTCGGCAAGCCCGACGACGCCGGACCACGGCTGCCCTTGCACCTGTCCCGAGGCCGGGGCGGCGTCATCGCCCAGACCGTCGAGCCAGGCGAGTGCGCCCGCGAAGTTCTCGTGATGGGTATAGGCGCCGGTGGTGACCACGGTGCGCAGGCCGGCGCCGTGCGCGGCACGCAGGCCGTTGGTCGAGTCTTCGAGCGCCAGAGCGTGTTCCGGGTGCAGCGCCATGCGCTCGAGCACCCAGGTGTAGATGCCGGGATCGGGCTTTTTGCGCGGGACGGCATCGCCTGCGCCCACGACCTCGAACCAACCCATGCCGTCCGCGCCCAGCGTGGCATTGATCAGGGCCTCGACATTGTCGGGCGTGGTGGTGGTGGCGATGGCCAGGCGCAGACCGGCGTCGCGGGCCTGCTCCAGCACCCGTCGCACGCCGGGGCGCAGGCCGATGCCGCCTTCGGCGACAAGCCGCACGTAATGCGCGGTCTTGCGTCGGTGCAGCTCGGCGATCAGTGCAGCCGCTTCAGGGCGTGCAGCCGCCTGCGGATCGATCTCCTGCCAGTACGCCAGCATGCGCTCCTTGCCGCCGGTGATGGCCAGCAAACGCCCGTAAGTCGGCACGTCCCAGTGCCAGTCCAGACCGAGATCGGCAAAGGCATGGTTGAAGGCGATGCGGTGGCCGTCGCGCTCGGTTTCGGCCAAGGTGCCATCCACATCGAAAATCAGTGCATGGAGGGTGCTCATGCCGCGTCTTTCCACTTGATTGAGCAGCCGATGCTGGGAAATTGCTCCTGGGGCCCGGCGCCCGTGGCCGCGATCTGTTTCATGGCCTCGAACAAATCACGGCGCACGTCGGGCGCTGCTGCCTGCTTGCGCGAGGCGTCGAGCTGGCCGCGGTACTGCAGCGTCAAATCGGCGTTGAAGCCGAAAAAGTCGGGCGTGCACACGGCCCCGTAGGCCTTGGCCACGGCCTGCGATTCGTCGAACAGATAAGGGAAGGAAAAGCCGTGCCTGGCGGCAAACAGCTTCATGTTGTCGAACGAATCCTCGGGGTAGGTGGTCACGTCGTTGCTGTTGATCGCCACGGCATGGACTCCTAGAGTGCGCAGCTCATCGGTGTCACGCCGGATGCGGTCGGCCACAGCCTGCACATAGGGGCAGTGATTGCAGATGAACATGACCAGAGTGCCGCGGGGGCCGCGCACATCGGCCAGACTCCAGGTGCGTCCATCGACGCCGGGGAGGGAAAAATCGGGGGCGGCAAAGCCGCGTTGCAGAGGATCGGCGGTGGCTGCCATGAACATCTCCTGAATGCGCAATAAGGAACGTGGGCTGCACAGATGACAACCCCGGCCGAGGCCGGGGTCGATGACTGCGGAATGCGGCGCGCTCGGGCCGGGGTGGTCAGTTGACCTTCGGATCGAGCAGACCTTTTTCGTAGCGCCTGGACATTTCTTCCAGGGTGATGGGCTTGATCTTGGACGCGTTGCCCGCGGTACCGAAAGCCTCGTAGCGGGCCTTGCAGATCTCCCTCATGGCCTTGGTGGAGGCGATGAGGAATTTGCGCGGATCGAACTCTTTCGGGTGCTCGGCAAGGAACTTGCGGGTGGCGCCTGTGGAGGCCATGCGCAGATCGGTGTCGATGTTGACTTTACGCACGCCGTGCTTGATGCCTTCGACGATTTCCTCCACCGGCACACCATAGGTCTCGCCCATGTCCCCGCCGTATTCGTTGATGATCTTGAGCCACTCTTGGGGCACCGAGGACGAGCCGTGCATCACCAGATGGGTATTGGGAATGCGGGCGTGGATTTCCTTGATGCGGCCGATGGCGAGAATGTCGCCGGTGGGCGGACGGGTGAACTTGTACGCGCCGTGGCTGGTGCCGATGGCAATCGCCAGAGCGTCAACGTGAGTCTTTTTGACGAAGTCGGCAGCCTCTTCGGGATCGGTCAACAGCTGGCTGTGATCGAGCGCGCCTTCGGCGCCGATGCCGTCTTCCTCACCGGCCATGCCGGTTTCGAGCGAGCCCAGGCAGCCGAGTTCGCCTTCGACTGAAACGCCGCAGGCATGCGACATTTCCACGGTGCGGCGGGTGACGTCAACGTTGTACTCATAGGTGGTCGGGGTCTTGCCGTCAGTGCCGAGTGAGCCGTCCATCATCACCGAGCTGAAGCCCAGTTGGATGGAGCGCTGGCACACGGCTGGGCTGGTGCCGTGGTCTTGGTGCATGACCACGGGAATGTGCGGCCATTCTTCGACTGCGGCCTCGATGAGGTGGCGCAGGAAGGGCGCGCCAGCGTACTTGCGGGCACCGGCCGAGGCCTGCAGGATGACCGGCGAATTGGTCTCGTCGGCGGCTTCCATGATGGCGCGCACCTGTTCGAGATTGTTGACGTTGAAGGCGGGGACGCCGTAGGAATGCTCGGCGGCATGGTCGAGCAGTTGACGCAGGGAAATCAGGGCCATGACGGTCTCCTCAAGGAAAATGAATCGGGTTCAGCAGGGTTTCAGGACAGGGGCTGCTTGGCGCGTTGCTGCAGGATCTCGAAAGCGGGCAGTGTCTTGCCCTCGAGAATTTCGAGGAAGGCGCCACCGCCGGTGGAGATATAGCCGATCTGGTCGGCAATGCCATACTTGGCAATCGCCGCCAGGGTGTCACCACCGCCCGCGATGGAGAACGCCGGGCTGGCCGCGATGGCCTCGGCCAGGGTCTTGGTGCCATTGGCGAAGGCATCGAACTCGAACACGCCCACCGGGCCGTTCCAGACAATGGTGCCCGCGGTCTTGAGCTTGGCCGCCAGCGTGGCCGCGGTCTTGGGACCGATGTCGAGGATCAGGTCGTCCTCGGCCACGTCCTTGACATCCTTGACGGTCGCCTCGGCGGTGGCGCTGAACTGCTTGGCGACCACGACATCTTCGGGAATGGGCACCTCGGCGCCGCGCGCCTTCATCTTGTCCATGACCTTCTTGGCCTCGTCAACCAGATCGGGCTCGGCCAGGCTCTTGCCGATGGGCAGACCGGCGGCGAGCATGAAGGTGTTGGCGATGCCACCGCCGACGATCAGCCCGTCGACCTTGTCGGCCAGAGCCTGCAGGATGGTGAGTTTGGTCGACACCTTGGAGCCGGCGACGATGGCCACCAGCGGGCGGGCAGGCTTCTCCAGCGCGCGGCTGATGGCGTCGATCTCGGCGGCCAGCAGCGGGCCGGCGCAGGCGATCGGTGCGTATTTGGCGACGCCGTAGGTCGTGGCTTCCGCGCGGTGTGCGGTGCCGAAGGCATCGTTCACATAGATGTCGCAGAGCTTGGCGATTTTTTGCGCCAGCGCGTCGTCATTCTTCTTCTCGCCCTTGTTGACGCGGGCGTTTTCGAGCATGACCACGTCTCCGGGACGCACGTCAAAACCACCGTCCACCCAGTTGGCCTGGAGCTTGACCGGCAGGCCGAGCAGTTCGCCCAGGCGCTTGGCCACAGGCGCCAGCGAGTCCTCGGGCTTGAACTCACCCTCGGTCGGGCGGCCCAAGTGCGAAGTAATCATCACCCCGGCGCCGGCATCAAGCGCCATTTTCACGGCGGGCACGGACGCACGCACCCGCGTATCTTCGGTGATCTCGCCCTTGTCATTGAGCGGCACGTTCAGGTCGGCGCGGATGAATACGCGCTTGTCCTGGGCGAAGCCGCGCTGACATACTTCTTCAAAGGTCAGGATTTGCATCAGTCTCTCCTCAGTTCCGCGCCCGGCCGACCTGTGGCAGGCCGGCCGGACGTCGTGACGTCCATCAGCGACATCAATGGCTGGCGACGTGCTTGACGAAGCGCATCATGTTGCAGGTATAGCCGTATTCGTTGTCGTACCAGGACACGACCTTGACGAAGGTGGAGTCGAGCGCAATGCCGGCCTCGGCGTCGAAGATCGACGGCATGGAGCAGCCACGATAGTCGGTGGAGACGACCTTGTCTTCGGTGTAACCGAGCACGCCCTTGAGCGCGCCTTCGGAGGCGGTCTTCATCGCCGCGCAGATGTCGGCGTAGCTGGCTTCCTTGTTCAGCTCGACGGTGAGGTCGACGACCGACACATCAGGCGTGGGCACGCGGAAGGCCATGCCGGTGAGCTTCTTGTTCAGCTCGGGGATGACCTTGCCCACGGCCTTGGCCGCGCCGGTGCTGGAGGGGATGATGTTGTCGAGAATGCCGCGGCCACCGCGCCAGTCCTTGCTGGACGGGCCGTCCACGGTCTTTTGCGTGGCGGTGGCGGCGTGCACGGTGCTCATCAGCCCCCGCTTGATGCCGAAGCTGTCGTTGAGCACCTTGGCCACGGGAGCCAGGCAGTTGGTGGTGCAGGACGCAGCGGAGACGATTTTTTCGCCAGCGTACTTGGCGTGGTTCACGCCGTAAACGAACATCGGCGTGTCGTCTTTCGACGGGGCGGACTGCACCACCTTCTTGGCGCCGGCGTCGATGTGCTTCTGGCAGGTGTCGAGGGTGAGGAAGAAACCGGTGGCTTCGACCACCACATCGGCGTTCACTTCATTCCACTTCAGGTTGGCGGGGTCGCGCTCGGCAGTCAGGCGAATCTTCTTGCCGTTGACCACGAGATGGTTGCCCTCCACGCCCACCGTGCCGTTGAAGCGGCCATGCACCGAGTCGTACTGCAGCATATAGGCCAGGTAGTCGGGTTCGAGCAGGTCGTTGATGGCAACGATTTCCATGTCCTTGAATTCGGCCTCCTGCGCCACGGCACGAAACACCATGCGGCCGATGCGGCCAAAGCCATTGATTGCAACACGAATGGTCATGAAAGATCTCCTGAATGTAGTGAGGGAACGGAAATGGGTGTCTGGGTGGGTGATTGCGGGATGCGGTCAATCCGCCAGGTTCAAGGCTGGAGCCTGCACCGCCTCGGCCACGGCAGCAACCGTCGGGATGACACGATCCGGCGCGGCCAGGGCGATCGGTTTGCCGTGGTTATAGCCATAGGGCACGGCCCACACCGCCACGCCAGCGGCCCGTGCCGTGGCCACGTCGATCTCGGAATCGCCGACGAACAGCGCGCGGTCGGCTGACAACTTGAACGCGTCGAGGCAGTAGCGCACGGGCAGCGGGTCGGGTTTCTTGGCTTCGAGCGTGTCACCGGCGACCACCATGTCGAAATAATGCCGGATGCCGTGCACCATCAGGACCGTGGTGGCAAAGCGCTGCTCCTTGTTGGTGACCAGGGCGATGCGCACCTGTGCGCCGCGCAGGGCGCGCAGGGTACCCAGCACATCGGGGTAAAGACGGCTGCGCTGCCCGGTGCGTGCGGCGTAGAACTCGGCGAAGCGCGGCATCAGGATGTCAAGCGTGCCGGTGCGCCGCACAGTCTCTTCTTCGAGACCAGTGGCGTGCGCGTAGGCATGCAGCATCAATTCGCGCGTGCCGTGCCCGATCCAGGCGCGGATCAAATGCTCGGACACCTCGGGCAGTTGCTGGTCGCGCAGCAGATCGTTGACGGCATCCGCGATTTCCGGCGCGGTTTCCACCAGCGTGCCATCGAGGTCGAACATCACCAGATCGAACATCGCGGACATGGTTGCGGGTTCCGGAGCGCTCAGGCAGCTTGCAGCACAGACTTGGCTACGGCGACGGTATGCTCTGCAGTCACCTTGAAGTGCTGATAGAGCTGAGGCGCGGGGGCAGATTCGCCGAAGGAAGCGATGCCGACGATGCCGCCATTCAGGCCGACGTACTTGTGCCAGAAGTCGGGATGCCCGGCTTCAATGGCCACGCGCGGCAGGCCTGCAGGCAGCACCTCGTTGCGGTAGGCCGCGTCCTGGCGGTCGAAGGCGTTGGTGCAGGGCATGGAGACCACGCGGGCGGCGACGCCCTGCTCGGCCAGCATGCCTTGCGCCTTCAGCGCAATCTCGACTTCCGAGCCGGTGGCGATCAGCACGACCTGCGGCTTGCCGCCCTGGGCTTCCGACAGCACATAGCCGCCGCGCGAGATATGGCGCTCGGCATCATCCGGATGCTGGGTCGAGACCAGATTCTGACGCGACAGCAGCAGCGCGCTGGGCCCGTGTTTGCGCTCGATGGCGTGCTTCCAGGCCACGGCGGTTTCGAGCACGTCGGCCGGACGCCACACGTCCAGATTGGGAATGAGGCGCAGGCTGGACGGCTGTTCAATCGGCTGGTGCGTCGGACCATCCTCGCCCAGGCCGATGGAGTCATGCGTGAACACATGGATCACGCGCTGCTTCATCAATGCGCTCATGCGCACGCCGTTGCGCGAGTAATCTGAGAACATCAGGAAGGTGCCGCCATAGGGTAGGAAGCCGCCATGCAGCGCCATGCCGTTCATCATGGCCGCCATGCCGAACTCGCGCACGCCATAGGACAGATAGTTGAAGGCCGTACCCGGCTCGGCTTTTTCGAAGGAGTGTGACGCCTTGACAGCGGTGAGGTTGGAGCCGGTCAAATCGGCCGAGCCACCGAACAGACCGGGCAGCGCGGGCACCAGGATTTCCAGTGCGATCTGCGAGGACTTGCGGGTGGCCGTGGCGGCGGTGACTTCGCGCGCCTTCGCGTAGAGGGTCTGGACAGTCTGGTTCCAGTCGGCCGGCAGATCGCCCGCCATGCGGCGCTTGAACTCGGCAGCCAATGCCGGATGCGCCTTTTCGTAGGCGGCCAAGCGCGCGTTCCAGTCGGTCTCGAGCTTGGCACCGTGGAACTTGGCATCCCAGGCCTGGTAGATGTCGGCGGGGATTTCGAACGGGCCATAGTCCCAGCCCAGCGCCTTGCGAGTGGCGTCCGCCTCGGCCTGGCCGAGCGCGGCGCCGTGCACGTCGTGTGTGCCGGCCTTATTGGGGGAACCCCAGCCGATGGTGGTGCGGCAGATGATGAGCGTGGGCTTGTCGCTCATTTTGGCGTCGGCGGTCGCCCTTTCGATCGCCACGGCATCGTGGCCGTCGATGGGGCCGATGACGTTCCAGCCATAGGCCTGGAAGCGCTGCGCGGTGTTGTCGGAGAACCAGTGCTCGACATGACCGTCGATGGAAATGCCGTTGTCGTCGTAGTAGGCGATGAGCTTGTTGAGCTTGAGGGTGCCAGCCAGCGAGCAGGCCTCGTGGCTGATGCCCTCCATCAGGCAGCCGTCACCCAGAAACACATAGGTGTGATGATCGATGATGGTGTGGCCAGGCTGGTTGAACTGCGCGGCCAGCACTTTCTCGGCCAGCGCCATGCCCACGCCGTTGGCGATGCCCTGCCCCAGCGGCCCAGTGGTGGTTTCCACACCCGGGGTGTAGCCCACTTCGGGGTGACCGGGGGTCTTGCTGTGCAATTGGCGAAAGCGCTTGAGCTCCTCGATCGGCAGGTCGTAGCCGGTGAGATGCAGCAGGGCGTAGATCAGCATCGAGCCGTGGCCGTTGGACAGCACGAAGCGGTCGCGGTTGGCCCAATGCGGATTGGCGGGGTTGTGGTGCAGGTGGTTGCGCCACAGCACTTCGGCGATGTCGGCCATGCCCATGGGAGCGCCAGGGTGGCCGGAGTTGGCAGCCTGCACGCCGTCGATGGCGAGAAAGCGGATGGCATTGGCCAGGCGGCGGCGTTGTTGGGTGTCGATTTGCAGGGTGGTCATGGTGCGTCTCCCGGGTTCAGCCGGCGCGGCGCTTGAGGTCCATCAAGCGCAGGATCATGGGGGTGAAAATCAGTTGCATGGCCAGGCCCATCTTGCCGCCGGGCACGACCAGCGTATTGGGGCGGCTCATCCACGAGTCGTGGAGCATGGACAGCAGGTAGGGGAAGTCGATGCCCTTGGGATTGGCAAAGCGGATCACCACCATGCTTTCGTCGAGCGTGGGGATGTCTTTGGCGATGAAGGGGTTGGAGGTGTCGACCGTGGGCACCCGCTGGAAGTTGACATGGGTGCGCGAGAACTGCGGGGTGAGGTGATGCACATAGTCGGGCATGCGGCGCAGGATGGTGTCCATCACCGCCTCTTGCGAGTAGCCGCGCTGGATCTGGTCGCGATGCAGCTTTTGAATCCACTCGAGGTTGATGATGGGCACCACGCCCACGAGCAGATCCACCTGCTTGGCCACATTGATCTTGTCGTCGGCATAACCGCCGTGCAGTCCTTCATAGAACATCAGGTCGGAGCCTGGCTTGATGTCCTTCCATTCGGTGAAGTTGCCCGGCTCGACGCCGAATTCGGCCGCCTCGCCCGCATCATGAATGTATTTGCGCACCTTGCCGCCGCCGGTCTCGCCATAGGTCTTGAACACATTCTCCAACTCGCCCAACAGATTGGCGTCGGGGCCAAAGTGGCTGAAGTGGCGGTTGCCTGCGGCTTCCTGCTTTTTCATCTCCTCGCGCATTTCCATGCGGTTGAAGCGATGAAAAGAATCGCCTTCGACAATCTGCGCCGTGAGGTTCTCACGGCGGAAAATATGCTGGAAGCTGCGCATCACCGTGGTGGTGCCGGCGCCCGACGACCCGGTGATGGCAATGATGGGATGTTTGACAGACATGGTGCGAGCCTCTTTTCAATACAAGGAAATCAATGCATGCGGCGCTCGTCTTGCGCGAGCCGCCGCCGGGGTTGATCAGGCGCGAAGCACATGCGCCGCCGCATGACCTGCGCTGCCTTGGCACCGAGCCAGGCGCACAGACCTCGCGGCGGCGGCGAGCATCAACTGCGGGCTTCGTCGCGGTACAGCGAACGCTCTTTGAACAGCGGGGATTCAAAGGCCGTGTCTTCACCCCGGTCGTACTCGGCGTGATAGCGCTCCAGGCGCTCGATTTCGTTCCTGGAACCCAGCATCACCGGCACGCGCTGATGCAGCGAGCTTGGCTGCACCTCAAGAATACGCCCACGCCCGGTGGACGCCGCGCCACCCGCCTGCTCGATGATCATGCCGATCGGATTGGCTTCGTACATGAGACGCAGACGACCCGGCTTGCTCGGGTCTTTGGTGTCCTTGGGGTACATGAAAATACCGCCGCGCATCAGGATGCGATGCACATCGGCCACCATTGAGGCAATCCAGCGGGTGTTGAAGTCGCGCCCGCGCGGCCCTGTCTTGCCTGCCTTGCACTCAGCGACATAGCGCTGCACCGGAGGTTCCCAGAAGCGCTCGTTACTGGTGTTGATGGCGAATTCGCTGGTGTCTGCGGGAATCTGCAGATTGGGATGGGTGAGAATGAAGTTGCCGATTTCGCGGTCGAGGGTGAAGCCATGCGTGCCTTTGCCGACAGTCAGCACCAGCATGGTGGCCGGACCGTAAATGGCATAACCGGCGGCAACCTGCTCCACGCCGGGACGCAGGTAGTCAGCCACGGTGGGGTCGCCAATCTTGGTGTGGCGCAGCACCGAGAAAATGGTGCCGACCGACACATTGACGTCGGTGTTGCTCGATCCATCAAGCGGATCGAAGATGAGCAGATACGGCCCGCGCTCGAATTCCTTGGGCAGGGTGTAGGGGTCATCCATCTCTTCGGAAGCCATGCCAGCCACCAGACCGCCCCACTCACACGCCTGAATCATCGCGTCGTTGGACAGCACGTCAAGCTTTTTCTGCACTTCGCCCTGCACGTTCTGAGAGTCAAGCGCACCGAGGAAGCCGCCGAGCGCCCCCTTGGACGTCATGGCGGAGATGGCCTTGACAGCGGCGGTCACGTCCACCAACAACGCGGCCAGATCGGCCTGATCGTCCGTGCCGTGCAATTGCTCGATCAGGAATTTTGAGACTGTGGTGCGACCGGACTGCATGATGTGGCTCCCAATGGTGATAAGCCTCGATCAGCAAACTCCCCTACCACACTGATGCAGGGCAAGCCGCTGGCGCGAGGCCTGATGACTTTTTGAAGCAACCTGCCGCGCGCGTGCGCAAGTGCCAAGTCACTTCAAAAAGCCCGCAGCCCCAAAACGGAGACTCGCATGAACAGACTTCATCGGCTGCGGTAAAAGCTCCTGAAGCGAACTTCGGAGCCCGTTCACAAACGGCGCGAATAACGGCGCGAATACCACCGGGTTGCGGCATTTTTTCCACGAACCTTTATCGCATGTTGCGAATTTAAGCGGCATTCCGAATTAAGGTAAATTCACGATTTATTGACGTTGAAATCAGGAAAACTGATGAAAAATGCCACCATCCGTCAGCTCCGCGTGTTCAGCGCGGCTGCGCGCCATCTGCATTTTGGCAAGGCCGCAAAGGAGATGCACCTGACGCCGCCCGCCGTGTCCATGCAGATTCGCGAACTGGAGTCGCAAGTTGGGCTGCCCTTGTTCGAGCGCCAGGGAAAATCGGTCAGCCTGACCCTCACAGGTGAATACCTCGTTGTGTACGCACGCAAGGTGTTGGCCACGCTGAAAGACGCTGAAGATGCCATGGCGCGCCTGCGCGGCATCAAGGCGGGGAGGCTGACCATCGGCATGGTGAGCACGGCCCAGTATTTCGTGCCGCGGCTGTTGGCGCGATTTCATGCGGAATATCCCCATGTAGAACTGCGGCTTTCGGTCGGCAACCGTGAGCAGTTGGTCAATCAACTCCAGAACAGCGAGCTGGATCTGGCGATCATGGGGCGCCCACCGCGCGACGTCGCTACGCGGGCCGAGCCCTTCGCCGCACATCCCATGGGAATCATCGCGTCGCCGCACCACCCCTTGGCCACGGGTGGCCCACATCCTGCCTCTTTGTTGACCCAGTTCAATTTCATCATCCGCGAGCCAGGGTCGGGCACACGCGCGACATTTGAGGAGTATTTGAACCAGCATCAGATGGAATTGCCGATGTTCACCGAAATGCAGAGCAATGAAACCATCAAGCAGGCAGTGATGGCCAATATGGGCATCAGCTTCTTGTCCTTGCACACCATCGAACTCGAGCTGAGCAGCGGCCTACTTGCCATCCCCTCGATTGAAGGCATGCCTTTGCTGCGCCGCTGGTATGCAGTGAACAGCCTCGCCAAGCTGTTGTCACCCGGAGCCGAAACGTTCCGCTATTTCATTTTGGAACACGGCGAGTCCTTTCTTGCCGAAACCTTTGGCAATGCGATCTGGCCGCACGGCATGGGCGCGGTAAGCACCCGGTCCTGAAACGCTGCGTGCTCAGCCCCCGGCTGCGCGCATCAGTGCCACCAGGGGTGCCGTGTCGGCACGCAGAACGCGTGGCCCCAGGCTCACAGGGTGAAAGCCGAAACGCAGCAACATGGCGGTTTCTTCTTCGTCCAGCCCGCCCTCCGGACCTGAAACCATCCAGCCCGTCTTGCCGGGCGCGAAGGGCTGCAGCGACGTCGTCGCCGTCGGGCTGAGGAGACAGCGCTGGGTCAGGCTGCAACCGGATGGCAGGCGCTCGAGCCAGTCTGCCAGGGTCGCCACCTGCGCAATCACCGGCACGCGATTGCGGCCACATTGCTCGCAGGCGGCGATGGCCACACCCTGCCAGTGCGCAACCCGCCGCTGCGCGCGCTCGCCCTGCAGCCGCAGCACACTGCGCCGCGTGATCAAAGGCTGGATGGCGCTCACACCGAGTTCCACGGCCTTTTCCACCAAAGCATCCATGCGTTCGTTCGCCGGCATGCCAATCGCAAGCATGACCCGTGCGTGCGCTTCGCGCTCGATCGGCAGGTGTTCTCTCAATTGCAAGCGGTGGCTGTCGAGTAATTCACCGACCCACTCCCCGCCGGTGCCGTCAAACACGGACACCGCCTGCCCCACGGCCAAACGCAACACCTTTGCATGCCTTGCGGTTGCAGCAGGCATCGGCAGCATGCCGGGCGCCAGGACGGCTTCAGTCGGTGGGATGTAAAAGCGACAGGACACGGCCATTGCTGTGAATGAATCCGTGCGTCAGGCCGCGGCCAGTTGGGCGAGCACAGCCTCGGTGTCTGCGCTGAACAGGCGAACGCCTTCTTGCAGTTTTTCTGTGGCCATGATGTCTTCTTGCATGCCCTGCGCAAAGGCGGTCTGGCTCAATACAGGCGCATCGGGATCTTGCACGGTATCAGCCTGTGCGTTGGTCAATTGGGCGGGCATGGCCCGGTCACTCGCGGCCAGCGCGTCGAGCAGGGCCGGCGGAATCGTGAGCAGATCACAACCAGCGAGCGCTGCGATCTGGTCGAGATCGCGAAAACTCGCCCCCATCACCTCGGTTGGCACGCCCTGCTGCTTGTAATACCGCCAGATGCGCGCCACGGCCTGCACGCCCGGATCGTTGGCGCCACGATGGGCTTGGGCGTCCCATGCCGTCCCCGCCCGAAGACGATGCCAATCGGTGATGCGACCGACAAAGGGAGAGATCAACTGCACGCCTGCAGCCGCGCAGGCTTGTGCCTGGGTGAAGCTGAACAGGAGGGTGAGATTGCAGTGGATGTCTTCCGCCTCGAGCCTGTGCGCTGCCAGAATGCCCTCCCAGGTGGCGGCAATCTTGATGAGCACGCGCTCGCGTGAGACACCCTCTGCAGCGTAACGCGCCATCAGCGCGCGGGCGCGCTGCACGGTGGCGTCAGTGTCGCGCGACAGCCGCGCGTCGACTTCGGTGGACACGCGGCCGGGAAGCCGCTGCAGGATTTCCAGCCCGAAGGCCACTAGCAGCGCGTCGAGGCGGTCGTTCACGTCGCTCGAGCCGCGCACCGCCGTGGTCACCAGATGGGCGTAGCGTGGATCGGCAGCGGCCTGACGGATCAGACTGGGATTGGTGGTGGCATCCCGCGCGCTCCAGCGGGACAGCAGGTCCAGATCAGCGGTATCGACCACGACGACAGTGGACGCGGCCAGAGAATCAAGTGCAGACATGGGAGACGGCGAAGCATCAGACGCGAAGTGATCATCTTAGAAGCACTTGCGGCCTCCCGGCAGGTCAATCGTCGTCGTCGAGCTCTGCGCTCCAACCCTTTTCCTGGGCGCGCCGCATGGCCCGCTCATACAGGGCGCGATGGCGTTCGCGCAGTTCAGGCGGCAGGCGGCTAGGCAGGTTGCCGTATTGATCCCACTCGGCCTCCACGCGCTGCATCAGGCCCTGCATGCGCTGCAGATCCCACCCCTTGCAGTCTTCGGTCTCGGGCAACAGTCCGAACACCCAGGCGTCGAGGACCACTCTGCCAAGCTGGGTCATGCCGTGCGCGTCGGCGTGATAGCCGGGATAAATCGGTTTGTCTTGCATGATGAACTCGTTTGGATCGGGCGGTGGCGCGGGACTTGAGGCCCTGCGCCACCGCTGTTCAGGCTACCCAGCGTTGCAGGTAGGAGTGGATGAGCTCGGACACTTTATCGGATTTGATGATCAAACCCAGATCGATCATCTCCGACCCCAGGGCCATGCTGCGATTGTTTGCCGGGACGGGAGCCGGCACAATGTGGTGCGCCTCTTCGCGGAAGAACACTGCGGCAACTACGCCGGCGAACAGCAGATCGCGGGTGGACTCGCGCCGGTAGGCCTGAGCGCCGCGCCGCTCGATGAAGACTGGGCTGCCGCTGGAGCCGGGGTACACCGCTGCGTCGATGAGAAACTGGCGGTGCCCCTCGAAGTCCAGCGCCGCGGGCGTGGCCGTGGTGCCACGTCGCAGGATGGGCATGAGGTTGACCTGGTCCCAGACCCCGCTGGGATAGCCGACGAACAGCACGTCTTCGAGCGCGTCGAACTGCTGCCAGGTGGCCGCATCGGGGATGAGACGGCTGTCGATCGGCTCGACATACAGCTCCACTCCCTGCTCCTGCGCTGCCTGCTGAAGCGGGGCGAGCGGAATGAGGGCCAGATCGACCTCGGCGTCCGGGTGCAGGTGCCATGCGGCAGGAAATTCGTCGATATTGAGCTGAAAGCGCTGGCCAAACACCGGACGGCCCTGTTTCTTCTGGGTAAACACCAGACCACCACGCCGCACCCCTTCCACCAGATGCCGATTGGTGACAACAAAGTCCGACACGCCACGGGTATGCGTATGCCGCACCACGAACGCAGTGCCCGAGCCCTCGCTGCCGTCGTCGAGCACGGTATCGACCCGCACGGTGGAAAACAGCAGGCGCTTGGCGGTGGAATCGATGTCCATGAGGCGTCAGGCCGGTTCAGTGATGCGCGGCAGATTGGTTCAAACGCTCGATGGCGCCAATTACCGCTCTTTGCGCGGCTTCGGCCTCGGCTTCGGTGCCCATCATGGTCAGGCGACCAAAAGTGCCGAACGGCTTCACGTCCACGAGGGTGACGTGGGCCGCCTTTTCGGCCTCGTTGGCGGCGTAGACGATATAACCCGCTGGCTCGACTTCCAGAATGAACATGCTCTTGCCCGGCAGGATCATGGAGCCCTTGCGGAACTGGCGATTGATGAGGGTGGCATGGTCCGGTGTGATCGCCCGGATGATTTCATTCCAGGCCACCTTGCAGCGCAGACGCGCGTCTTCCTGTGTTCCCAGTTGCTGCAGGATGACCTGCCCCGCGGCCTGCACCTCGCTCTGGTTGCGGTAGTGGATCTCCATGGAGCCGAACGACCGTTCGACCACCTGTTCGCCCATGCGCACATTGGTCTTTTTCAACGCGATGTCGGACAGGTTGTGGACCGCCATGCCAGGCGCCACTTCCACCCACAGGCAGGCATCGCCCGGAATGGGCAGAAAGCCTTGCGAAGACGTGGCCAGGTAGGACGCGAGCTGCGGCTGCAGGGCATCGATGAAGACGAAGGTGCGCAGGGAGATTTTCATGCCGTGCGTGCCTTCAGCGGGTGAGACTCATGTAGAGCATGGGGAGTTTTTCGGGCAGGCGCTCGACCTTGTCGATCACCGTGAAGTTCTTGACGCCGAAGATACGCGAGACATAGAGATCGGCATGCGGATCGAGCGACAGCGCGTAGACCGTGATGCCTTGCTGCAGCAGTTGCTCGACCGCGCGCTTGGTGTCATGCCGCAGGTATTGCGGATCGCGCACGTCGTTGTCAGCGGGCTCGCCGTCGGTGACGACGAAGCAGATTTTCTTGCGCTTGGGCTGCTCGGCGAGGTAGTGCCCGGCATGGCGCAGCGCCGCGCCCATGCGGGTGGAATAGCTGCCCTTCATGCCGGCCAGCCGCGCGCGGACGAGATCGCCGTAGGGCTGATCGAAGTCCTTGAAGCGGTAGTAGTGCACATCATGCCGTCCATTGGAGCAAAAGCCGTGGATGGCAAACGGGTCGCCGATGCGCTGCAAGGCCTCGGCCAGCAGCACCGTGGCCGAGCGGGTGAGATCGAGCACCGAGTAATCGTGGCCGCGCACCTTGTCGTTGGACGACTCGGACAGGTCAAGCAGCACCATGACCGCCAGATCGCGCTGCGCCCGCTTCAAGCGCACCATGATGCGCGGATCGGGCTGCTGGCCCATGCGCAGGTCGGTCATGGCGCGCACCGCGGCGTCGATGTCGATGTCGTCGCCGTCTTCCTGATGACGGATGCGCTGCAAGCCCTGCGGAATCATCGACTCGATCAGGAACTTCAGCCGCGACACCACCGGCTTGTGCTCGGCCAAAATGGCGTCGATCACCGTCAGATCGCCCACCGGCGGATGACGCTCGAGCACCGCGGCCCAACTCGGGCGATCGAGCTGGATCTGATAGTCCCACTCGGGGTAATGGAAAGGCTCGGAGATCGGCGGGCGGCCTTCGAGCGAGTTAATGGTCACGCCCTCCTGGTCGAGATAGAACTCGGTGGGCAGGATCCACACCTCCTGCGCGTCGTCGCCGGCGAACTCGTTGTCGACCTCGTTGACCATCTCCATGACATTGACCTTGCGCCGCACCTGCTGCCGGGTCTCCCAGGTGGCCTGCAGGGCCTGGGCCTCGTCGTACTCTTCCAGCTCCCAGATGGCGCGGTTGTCGTCGCGGTAGATCGCGCGCTGGCCGTCGGTGCGCTTGTTGAACTCGGGCAGGTCGAGCGCTGCCAGGCTGTGCGAGAGATCGACCCCCACATTCCAGCTGAACTTTGCGTCGCGCAGATCGGGCTGGGCGCGAAAATGAGCCACGGCCTGCTGCACCCAGGGATGCGGGTCAGCGGGCTGCGCTTCGAGCAACGCGCGCGCCATGCGGTTGATCAAATCGCCCATGGTCTTGGGCTCGGCATAATCGGACAGCGGATGCAGCGCCAGCCAAGCCTCGCGCATGTTTGGAAACTGCGCGATCGCCAGACTCTCGACCCGCGCATCCTCGATGGCTTCGATCAGCCCGATCTGCAGTGGCGACAAAGCCTGCATGGACAGGGGCGCCACGGTGAACACCAGATGCGCGGCGCAATGGTTGACTGCGGCGCGGTAAACGTCGAGCGCGCTGACGACCTGCTCGGGCGGGGTGTCCGGGCCCAGCGGGCGGTCATCGTCGTAGGCATCCGCAATGTGGATGACGTAGCGTTCGATGTAGGGCTTGAGGCCTTCGCGGTTCTCGAAGTCGCCCGCGGTTGGACGCAGGAAAAAGTCGCGTCCCCACATCGCCCGCAGGTAGATGTTCAGGCGCCGCTGCACGTCCACGAACAGCGTGCCCTTGCGCTCTTGCTGCAGCACGGACAAGGCGTCGGGGCTTTGCAGCGAAAAATAGGCCACCTGCCCGTCGAAATCCGTCTTGTAGGCCTGCGCGCCCCATTGCGCCCAGCGGCGCAGCCCGCCTAAGGTGAGTTGTGACAGCAGGCGTTCGAGGTTTTCCAGCATGGGCCGCAGCCCACGCGGGGCCTGCGCCAGCATGAGCGACAGCACGCTCAGAAACTGGCGGAACAGCTCCTCGTCACCCAGCCTTTGTCCGGCCAGCGGGGCGGTGCCGACGATCAGCGCCAGCACATGTCCCGAGGTCTTGGAGGCCATGGCCAGCAGAAAGTTGACCACATCGGGCAGCACGTCCTCGCCGATGGCGCGCGCCAGTTCGGGCATGGACTGCAGATAAGTGACCACCAGTTCCTCGCCGCGGCCGAGCTGATGCAGCGCGACGGCGCCCTTGAGGTAGTTGTCCAGCCCGCGCGAGGAGAAGGCGCGCGCAGCCTCGTTCCAGGAGGCGCGCAGCACATCCTGCGCGCCGCTGGGCAGCTCGTCGATGAGCTCCTGGAATTCTTCGAGATGGATCGCCATGATGGACTCATCGCACGGCCCGCCGGCTCGGTCTCAACGCGAGCGGGCGACGGCGCGTGTGCGCGTCAGAAGTAGGTGGTCACCGCAGCGTCGAGTGCATCACGCATGTCGGGGTCGTCAGTGATCGGGCGCACCAAGGCCATCTGGCAGGCACCCAACGGCGCCACACCCTGCGCGATGAGCGAACCGGCGTAAATCAGCATGCGGGTGGACAGGCCCTCATCCAGCCCGTGACCCTTGAGGTTGCGCGAACGCTCGGCGATATGCACCAGGTTCTTCGCTACATCGAGGCCGACGCCCGACTCGTGCGCCACGATCTCGGCTTCCACCTCATGTTCGGGGTAATGGAAATCGAGCGCGGCAAAACGCTGCTTGGTGGACTGCTTCAAGTCCTTCATCAGGCTCTGATAGCCGGGGTTGTAGGAAATGACCACCTGAAAATCGGGATGCGCCTGGATGATCTCACCCTTCTTTTCCAGGGGCAGGATGCGGCGGGCGTCGGTGAGCGGGTGGATGGCCACCGTGGTGTCCTGGCGCGCCTCGACCACTTCGTCGAGATAGCAGATCGCGCCCAGCCGCGCGGCCAGGGCCAGCGGGCCATCCTGCCAGCGGGTGCCGTTGGCGTCGAGCAAATAGCGGCCCACCAAGTCGGAGGCGGTCATGTCTTCGTTGCAGGCCACGGTGATCAGCGGCTTGCCCAGCTTCCACGCCATGTATTCGACAAAACGGGTCTTGCCGCAGCCTGTCGGTCCTTTGAGCATGACCGGCAGGCGCACGGAATACGCCGCTTCGTAAAGCTCGACCTCGTCGCCCACGGCACGGTAGTAAGGCTCCTGGGTGACACGGTAAGCGTCCAGGCCGCTGGCGGCAGGCGCTTGCATGTCAACGGCAGGCCGGGGCGCAGTCGGCATGACCGAGACAGAGCGCGCGGGACGCGCATCCTGGCGGGGCGCATAAGTGCGAACGTAGTCGTCGTGACGCATGGCTCTCTCTTTCAACTGGGCGCCGATCCGCCGTGAGGCAGCCTGGCGCAAAGAATGTTCAATCGGGCCAGACACGCTGTGGAAACAGCGCGGAGGCAGAGGATGTCGGCTCGTCCGTCAACCGCGGTGCGTCTGCCTTGGGCCCTTGTTGGGCGGACGGCTTGGCGGCCGATACGGTCTTTGTGGCGGGTGCAGCAGCCTTCGCCGCGCTCTTGCGCGCGGGAGCAGGGCGCGCGGCCTTGGCGGGTTGGGCGGAGCGGGCCTGACGCACGCTTTGGGTCAACTTGTCCTTGATGCTGCTCATGATGGATCAATCTCCTTGAGTATGGCGTCGATTTCATCCGCTGCGCCCTGCCCACGGGCGCCCATCTGATAGACCGACAGGCCGTCCAGCGCAGCAGCTCGGTAGATCGCCCTGCGACGCATGGCAGCGTGCAGAACGGGCAGGCCAAACTCCGCCAGCGCATCCTGCATGGCCGCCGACAGGGCGCTGCGTTGCTCGATCTGATTGAGTACCAAAAATGCACGCAGCCCCGGGTTCTGCGCCCTTGCCGACTCCACCTCCTGCGGCAGGCGCAGGCTGGCCCACAGATCGACTGGAGATGGCAGGACAGGAATCAGCGCCACATCGCTGGAGCGCAGCGCCTGACTGGACGCATGGCTGTCGAGCGATGGCGGGCAGTCGAGCACGATATGTTGGTACGCCTTGTAGGTCTGCCGTAGTGCTGTTGCATCCCACCGACCGGACATCTGCTTGACGATGGCAGGATAGGGCTGCGCTCCTGCCCCGCCCCACTGCAACGCCGAGCCCTGCGGGTCGAGGTCAACCACGACGGTCGGGCCCCGGCGCGCCAGCCCGGCGGCCAGATTCATCGCCAGAGTGGTCTTGCCGGCGCCGCCTTTCTGGTTGATAACGGCCAGCACCTTCGCAGTGGCCATGACTCAGTCCGATCCCTGCGCCAGCGCATCGATGCGTGCTGCGAAGGCGTGCTCGGCCGCCCCAAGAACCTTGCCGTCGATCGCATCGAGCGTAATGTTGACGTAGGTGGTGCCGAAATTGATGTTCTGCGGGTGTTGTCCGGCTTGCTCGGACAGCGCGGCAAGCGCATCCAGAAAGGCACGCGTCTGCCCGTAACTGCCGAACCCGAAGCGTTTGAACAGCGTCGGTGGTTTGCCCTGCTCGCGCCAGCCGGTGGATGACTCATCCATGGGATGCTCCTTCGTTGTGCTGGACCCGCTGCAGATGATGTGATTCCTCATCGAGCAGGCGAGCGAACAGCGCGGCGGAATCGTTGTCGCGAACCCGCTGCGCATGGCGCAGGGCGTCTGCGTACAGACGCACTGCGCTGACTTCTAGCTGCGCATCGTGTGCTTTCAATTCAGCCGGGCCGCGCCCGAGACGCGCAGGAGGCAGGTTTCCGGCAGAGGGCGCAATGCCATGCAGAATGAGCTGCTCCATCAGTGCGCTGGCGTGGTCGAGTTCCTCCAGCGCTTCGCGGCGCAGGTCTGCGGCCAGGCCGTGATCGCCCCACAGTCGGGCCAGCACACTCTGGGCGAGATACTGCTGCACGGCGGTCATTTCATGACCGAGTGCACGTGTCATCCAGCCCAGTGTGCGGGGATCCACCGCCATTTGCGTCGTCCCGTTCAGCTGCGAGTCGAGGTGATTTCGGCATCGCGGCCGCCACCATCCGCGTCGGGCGTGCTCGGCAGAATGCCTTCCACCTCGCCGTGAACACGGGCGATGATGTGCGCGGCCACCAGGCCGTCACCCACGCGCTCGCAAGCGTCGGCACCTGCGCGCACCGCCGCATTCACTGCGCCGGTTTCGCCGCGCACCAGCACGGTGACATAGCCACCACCGACGAACTGGCGACCGATTAGTCGCACGTCCGCTGCCTTACACATCGCGTCGGCGGCTTCAATGGCCGGCACCAGACCGCGCGTCTCGATCATGCCCAGGGCAATGCCCGTCACACTTGTCATTGCTGAATCTCCATCAGGTTTCACCTCGACCGCCGCTGGGCGCAACCATGCAGGCGGGTTTGGCGCGTTCATGCTGAACGCCGATCAGGCGCTCGGCGCGGAGGGCAGGATACCCTCGACTTCACTGTGCACACGGGCGATGATGTGCGCAGCCACCAGGCCGTCACCCACGCGCTCGCAGGCATCGGCGCCCGCGCGCACCGCCGCATTCACCGCGCCGGTTTCGCCACGCACCAGGACGGTCACATAGCCACCGCCCACAAACTGACGGCCGATCAGACGCACTTCTGCCGCCTTGCACATGGCATCAGCCGCTTCGATCGCCGGCACCAGCCCGCGGGTTTCGATCATGCCCAGCGCAATTCCATTCACATTCGCCATTTTCCGCTCCTCTAAGGGTTGCAATTACCAATGCCTGCCGTCGGCTCAGGCCGTCGGCGCTTCGGGCAGGATGCCCTCGACCTCGCTGTGCACGCGGGCGATGATGTGCGCAGCCACTAGGCCGTCACCCACGCGCTCGCACGCATCGGCACCCGCGCGCACTGCCGCGTTCACCGCTCCCGTTTCACCGCGAACCAGTACGGTGACGTAGCCGCCACCGACGAACTGGCGCCCAATCAGGCGCACGTCCGCTGCCTTGCACATGGCATCTGCCGCTTCAATTGCCGGCACCAGACCGCGTGTCTCGATCATTCCCAGGGCAATGCCCATCCGTTCAGCCATTTGTCACTCCTTGTCTAAAAGTCGACTTCACACCAATAAGCACCGAGCCGGTGCCCGAGGTGCTCCCTTGCCCATACGACTGACCGGAAAACCCTGACGGGTTCACTCCTCCCAGCCCTCGATAATTCCGCAAATGGTCAGATCCGTGGTCACGGTGGCATCGGGCATGGCAATCCTTGCCGCACTGCCCAGGGTGGTGAACACCCACTTGCCTACCGGCGCACCCACTGGATCGGTGGCCACTTCAATATTGCCTCTTTGCCCCTGCAAGACACGCAAGGACGCCGACTTCAGGCCTGGCGCACGCCGGGTGCAGACCAGCTCATCCTTGACGCGCCAGATTTCCATCAGCCCTCCGCATTCCAACGGTCGATGATGCCGACGATGGTGAGATCGGACGGAAAATCCTTGCTGCCCGCCGCCTCTCGTGCTGCCGATGACCCGACACAGATCACCCAATCCCCGGGCACGCAGCCCACGGCGTCGACTGCCACGCTGCGTGTGCCGCCCGGCTTATCCTGGACGACGAGCAGCGGACGGTGGCCGAACGAATCGATTCGATTCGTCGACACCAGCGTCTTTTCCACTCGCATGATGCGCATCGGTCTGTCCTCAATGTCCTGCGTCCGCCACCACATCGTCAACGAACACACAGCGTTCGGTGTCGAAACGGTCAGACAGCGCCATGCGGCAAATGAGGAGCTCCCGCGCCACCAGCGCCGGATACCGCGACTCGATCGCCGCCTTGACGCGCCTGGCGCGTGTGAGCGCACGTTCGCGCGAGCCGGGCACGCGCGAGGAGTAATGGAAGTGCACCAGCACCGGCACCGCCAGGCCATGCTGCACGTTCAATCCAGTGAAAATCTTGATGCCGACATCGATGTCGGGCGCGCCCTCCTCGACCGTGTCGAGGTGAGCGAAGTAATACTTGTTGCGCATCTGCACGTAGTCGGTGGCTTCACCGGCGCAGATGAACTCCTCGTCATGCCCAAGCACGCTGTACCGGCCATGATGATGGTGAATGACATACTCGATCTGTGACAGATTCGCCTCGGCCAGCGCCAACACCAGCTGTCGCATCCCAGGCTCCATGACGCCCCGCCCCTGAGCCCAGCCATCCATCTGCTGCGCCTCATCGACCCGCAGGGCGACATGGGCCCGCGCCGCGTCCGCAGACAGGCCGATCGTCTCCTTATACAACGCATCCGTGTCGATGTAGCGATAAGGATTCACATCGCCATCCGCGTCGGGAAGATGGATGCGCAGCGAATCCAGGTCGGTATCGAGCCCAACGAGCAGGATGGCTGGAGCAGCGCCCACGCCGTATGTGCGCTCGATGGCCATGCGCAGTTCGTCCAGACGCTGCTTGGCCGACTCGACCGCCTGCTTGTCGTTGCTGGCATGAAAGGCGCAGCCCTGTTCGTGCGTATGCGAACTGCTGAAATGGTAAACGGCGATCTTCAGGTAATTCTGCAATTCGCCGCCGGGAATGCCGCCGCTCAAGCGCTCAACCTCGCGGTGCGCCCAGTCGACCATGTCGGCCTCGACATCGAACATCGCCCCGGCATACGCCTTGAGATAGACATTGCGGTTGGGCGCCATGCGGAAGACGAAGGGCAGCAGACCCTGCAGTCGTCCGTCTGCGCAGGGCGTGATGTCCACGGTGTGATAGCCGCAGGCCGCGAGAAATTCGGGCGTGATCGCCATGCGGTCGAGCCACATCGACTGATCTGCATCCGTCTGGTCGACACAGATCTTGAAGCTCTGGAAAATGCAATGCGCATGCAGCGCTTTCATGTCCAGGCCGGACACCCAGGCGTCATCGAGCAGCCGCTGCGGCAGGGTATAGCCCAGGCGCTCTTGCGCGTGGCGTTGGGCGCGGTCGGCAAAATCCGGATCGTGATGCAGCGCGGAGATGTCCTTGAGCACATCCACAATCCCGCTGAAACGCCCGCGCACCGTCCGCTCGTAATCAGACAAGCGCTGGTTGAGTTCGGAATCGACCAAGGCATGCTCGCAGCGCTGACCCGGGCCGAGCACGCAAGCGGGGTTCGCCATCTCACGTTCGGCAGCATGCAAAGCCAAGCGAACAGCCTGCGCACTCGGGGCATGCGCCTGCGGTGCGGACAGATCGACCCCGCCTGCCTGGAGAGCCATTCTGCGCTTGAGCGTATTCATCGGTCTGATCCTCGCCTCAGCCGCGTGCGCCACCGGAAACCGTCACCGGAGCACCGCGCTCGGTCGTGCCGGCAGAACCCGTCACGCGCGATGACGGAATCTCTGGGCGATCCACCTCGCGGAACGTGGTGGCATTGACACCGGCGCCGCGCGGTTGCCCACGCAGTGAGACATTGCGCATCAGGCTCGACGCGCCTTCGGTGCCGGACACGCGTGATTTCTCCAACCAGACGTCGCCGGACACCTTGGCGCCTTGCTGGCTTCCTTCACCACTCAGGCGCTGCGCGGCGCGCTCTAGCACCGCATCCTTCTGTTCTTGCTGCAGCGATTGCAGGCGCAGCACATCTTGCTTGCGGAATTCCGGCGTCCCGGTGATCAGACCTTCGGCCTTGTTGATCGAGCCGGTGAGTCGGTCCGTGCCCAGGCCATTCCCGGTGACGCCCTGGTCGCGGTCGCGGCCCAGAGAGGCATGACCGCGGGTGATGATGCTGAAGCCCGCAGGCGCGGGATCACGCACAGGCGCGGCCTGCGGACGCGCGCGCTGCACGAAACGTCCACTCGTGGCGCATTGACTGGGCATGGTGTCCAAACCGAGATAAGGCGTTCCGGTGACGGCACCGCACGCACCGCGTTCGTCGCCAGTTATCACCGAACCGCCCGCGCCGGGCCGGTCTCCGGTAATGGCGCGCAACGACACCGTGGCGCTGTCGCGCTGCACATTGCGTTGTTGCTGCAGCGCAGGTGCCTCACAGAATTGCACATATTGTCCCTGGCCGAAGTCGCTGCTGCCGCTGACGGGCGCGCAGGCGCCCGCTTCGTTGCCGGTGACACGCTGACTGCGGCCAGCATTGCCGCCGGTCACTTTCTGCCCGCTCCAGGTCTGGTCCACCGAGACCTTGGTCACGGGCTTGATCAGGGGCGCAGTTTCACACACTGCAGCCAGTTGTTGGGTGCCGATATAGTCGACGCCGGTGACGGGTTGGCACCCGAATGACTCATCACCGGACAATTTTGGGCTTGGAGCGATCTCTGAACCAGTCACCGACCGGCCGCTGAGCGTCTGCATGACCTGAACCTTGGCCGGTGCCGTTGTTGCAGCGCCGCCGAAATCCTTGGCATTGAAATACTGGTTACCCGTGACAGCGCGCGCGGAGCCTGCCTCGTTCCCTGTCACATGCGAGCTGCGGCCCACATCGGTGCCGGTCACACTCTGTCCATCGCGGCTGGACATCACGCTCACCTTGCGCGGTTGCACTGGCGCCTGGGTCTCGCACATCTGGACAAACTGCTCACTCGACAGGTATTGCGTGCCGGTCACAGGGCGGCAGGCACCGGCCTCGTCTCCGGTCATCCCTTTGCGTGCGCCCAGGCCTGTGCCGGTCACCGTACGACCCTGCGCCGTTGTGGACACTTCAACCTTGTTCGGCGCCAAGTCTGCGCTGGCCGTGCTGTAGCTGGTGCCCGTGACCGCACGATCCGCGCCTTGCTCACCACCGGTGACCTTGACCTGGACCGGACGATCGACAAGTGCGCCCGTGAAACGCTGACCCATTTCGGTGGTGCCACGCGCCACCTTTTCAGCCCCGGCGGCGGGGCGGGTTTCACAGAATTCCTGGTAACGCTCGGCACTCAGGTAGTCGGAACCCGTGATGCCACGGCAGGAACCAGCCTCGTCACCCGTCACCTTGGTGGACCTTCCCACTTCGGTGCCGGTCACGCGTTGTTCACGCAGCGTGGTGCTGACGCCGACCTTGGGCGGGTTGGGGGCCGGACGCTTTTTGCACAGCACGTCGAATTGTTCGGCACCAATGTATTCAGTGCCAGTGACTGCGCGGCAGGAGCCCGGCTCATTGCCGCTGACACGCTGGCTGCGCTCGACCTGCGTGCCGGTCACGCGCTGGCCAGACAGTGTGTGACCTTCCTCGACCTTGACCGGCGCTGCAGCGCGCACATCACGCGCCTTCATGCGCCCAGAATGCCGGGTTGTCGATTCGCTCGCTGTACCAGCACGCCCAACCAGCGACTGCACATGCCGACGCTGCATCGCGACCTGGCGCGCGGTGGCACCCTTGCTCATCGCCGCCTGCCAGTCCTGGCCGGGCAGTGACGCTGCAATCTTGGTTGCCTGGGCTACGCGGCGCAGACCGGCCTTGCCATCTTGCGCCAATGCGGCACGGCGCGCTTGGGCCAGCGCCCGCCCGCCAGCCAGCGGCACGGCGCGCACCGAACCTTGTAGGTCGGCCGAGGCGCTTGCCACTGCGGGGCGCGCCGATGTCATTGTGGACGCCACTGAGACGCCACCTGCGCAACCACACGGCGCCTGGGTCGAGCAGCCACATGGGGCGCCACAAGAACTCGACGCCGATTCGTTGCCAACCCGGGCATTGCCCACGCCGAACGCGGGCATCGCCTGAGCAGCGGTCGGGCGCAGATGCGCAATCGGACGCGCCTGCACGGCGGAATTTGATTTCTGCACCGCTGCCTTGCCCTGCTGCGAAAGCGCCAGGCGACGCAGGCGTGCCGGACTGAGTTGGGCTTGAGGCGGCGTCATGGGCGCCGCCGACGCGGAGGTCACACGCAGGGCAGACGCCGCAGAGACTGCAGATGCGGGCCGCGTTTGCAAGGCCGCAGCAGCCGGCTCATAGCGTGGACGCGATGGCGCGCCGGACGGCTTGGCCGATCCGGCCTTGCCATGCAGCGCCATGGCCTGGCGCCGCTTCAGAGCCAGCTCGCGACCCGAGAGGGTCGCCTGCGCGTGGCGATCGGCAGGGTTTGTCATGGTGGACCTCGATGCAGAAACGTCGTGGATTCGGTGGGGTCACTGCCACGCCCATGAGACAGCGCGGCAATGAACCGGTGGTGTGACACCTTCCGGCGGTCACGCCCAAGCAGCGCTCAGCGGTAAACGACGAATGCCGTTCCCTGGCTCTGGGCGTAGTTGTCGTAGGCGAGAAAGCGCACCATGTGATCGGGAAACTCGCGGTGGCAAGCTTCGAGCTCAGCCAGCACCACGTCCACGGACTGCTCGCCGAACATCGGCAGCTTCCACATGTACCAGAAGCTCACCTTGGCGGACGTGCCGCGCTCGGTGTGCTCGACGGCGGGGTTCCATCCCTGCGCGATGGCGTAGGCGATCTGGCGACGGACCTGCTCGGGGGTCATTTGCGGCAGGTAGGAGAAGGTCTCGAACTTCTTGGTGGACTTATAGGCTTGCACAGTGGCCATGATGAATTCCTTTTGAGGCAAACGGTATCAGGTGGCGGCAGCCGCCCTGGACGGCTGCCGCGACGGGCGCGATCACTTGTTGGCGACGTCCAGCTTGTCGACGGTATCGAACTCGAACTTGATCTCTTTCCAGGTTTCCATGGCGATCTTGAGTTCGGGCGAGTGCTGGGCAGCGGCGGTGAGGATCTCCTTGCCTTCCTTCTCGACCTGACGGCCTTCGTTGCGGGCCTGCACGCAGGCTTCGAGCGCGACGCGGTTGGCCGCGGCACCAGCCGCGTTGCCCCAGGGATGACCCAGGGTGCCGCCGCCGAATTGCAGCACGGAGTCGTCACCGAAGATGGTGACCAGTGCGGGCATATGCCAGACGTGAATGCCGCCGGAGGCCACGGCGAAGGCGCCAGGCATGGAGCCCCAGTCCTGGTCGAAGAACAGGCCGCGGCTGCGGTCTTCCGGCACATACGACTCACGCAGCAGGTCGATCCAGCCCAGGGTGGACGCGCGGTCGCCCTCGAGCTTGCCGACCACGGTGCCGGTGTGCAGGTGGTCGCCACCCGACAGACGCAGAATCTTGGTCAGCACGCGGAAGTGAATGCCGTGGTGCGGGTTGCGGTCGAGCACGGCGTGCATGGCGCGGTGGATGTGCAGCAGCATGCCGTTGTCGCGGCACCACTGGGCAAGGCCCGTGTTGGCGCAGAAGCCGCCGGTGATGTAGTCGTGCATGATGATGGGCGCGCCGATTTCCTTGGCGTACTCCGCACGCTTGAACATTTCGTCCGGGGTCGGCGCGGTGACGTTCAGGTAGTGGCCCTTGCGCTCACCGGTTTCGGCCTCGGCCTTGAGGGTGGCTTCCTGCACGAAGTCGAAACGCTGCTTCCAGCGCATGAACGGCTGGGAGTTGATGTTCTCGTCGTCCTTGGTGAAGTCCAGACCGCCGCGCAGGCATTCGTACACGGCGCGGCCGTAGTTTTTGCCCGACAGACCCAGCTTGGGCTTGATGGTGCAACCCAGCAGCGGGCGGCCGTACTTGTTCATCACGTCGCGCTCGACCTGAATGCCGTTGGGCGGGCCGTTGCAGGTCTTGACGTAGGCGATCGGGAAGCGGATGTCTTCCAGACGCAGGGCGCGGATGGCCTTGAAGCCGAACACATTGCCCACCAGCGAGGTGAACACGTTGACCACCGAGCCCTCTTCGAACAGGTCGATGGGATAGGCAATGAAGGCGTAGAAGCAGGTGTCGTCGCCCGGCACATCTTCAATGCGATAGGCACGACCTTTGTAGTAGTCCATGTCCGTCAACAGATCGGTCCAGACGGTCGTCCAGGTTCCGGTCGAGGACTCGGCGGCCACGGCGGCGGCAGCTTCTTCGCGATCCACGCCCGCTTGCGGGGTGATTTTGAAGCAGGCCAATAGATCGGTGTCCAGAGGCGTGTACTCCGGCATCCAGTAGGTTTGCCGGTACTCCTTGACGCCGGCCTGATAGGTCTTGACTGCCATATCGATCACTCCTTAGCGATAAAACGTAACAAAAAATTCAATGCCTGACCGTTTCACTAGGGCGGCCCCCCGAAATCTGCCTCTGCTTGCATGCAGCACCTGCGCGGCCAGTTGGCTGCGACCTTGCGTGCCCAGCCTTTTCAGCTTCTGTGCGGGCTCCAGCATTCTGAAACAACCCACGCGTGCCTGAAAAGAAACCGCAGAATACTTCTCTACTTACATAAGAATCAATTTATATCGGCAACATATTCGTTCAGGTTATCTGAACGATTTTGGGCGTCCGACTGCCGATCAATCGCGGAACTTGACCAGCCGCCCCACCTGGATGTCGGAAACGAACACCACCCCGGAATGCACCTCGAAAAACGCCTGAAAACCCTCCAGCAAGGGGCCAACAAGTTCCTCGGGCACTGCGACGATGATCATCAACAGCGCGTCGTCCTCATTGAACATCAGGTGGCCTTCGTAGAAGCCGTGGCTTCCCTTGCCCGAGATGTTGTTGATGATGGTGTAGCCCTTGACTCCGGCGTGGTCGAGCAGATCGGTGGCGAATTCCTTGTGCACACCTTCCAGAATGATTTCCAGCTTCTTCAGCGGATGCAGTTTGATGGCATTCATGTGGCGAATTCCTCGTGCGGCAACGGAACGAGCGGCGCACGCTCTTCCCACTGCCCGTTGTTGTAAACATAGGGTTTGTAGCCCTGGGTCGGGTCGATGACGATGGCACGAATCCACCCGCCCAGCACCAGGCTCTTGACCTTGACCACGCCCTCCAGCGCCCGCGCAGCGAAGTCCAGCGGTGCCTCGATGAGGGCGATCAGGCGCATGGGTTCGTGATACGGCCTGCCATCCTGCATCACGGTCTGCAGCGGCAGCCCGGTGCGCAGGTCGCCGAGGTTGCCGGTCATCACGCCGAAACGCCCGGCCACATTGTGATAGACCTTGCTGCCACTACCCATGTGGGCATTGTCCACGGTGGAGAAAAAGTGCTCGAGGTTGATCCACTCACCCACGACCACCGGCGCGGCCAGCAGGTTTTCCAGCAAGCGCCCTTTGGGATCGCAGCGCCAGTCGTAGGACAGCAAGAACGGACGGCCCTCCAGATCGGCGGCCTGCGACATGCTGCGCCGCCCGATGATGCCGTACACATTTTTCGACAGGCCCCACTCCGGCCGCGGTTGCGCCCAATCCACGGCGAGGCGATGCGACATGCGGTACGCCTCGGCAGGCGTCATGGGCCCACCTTCCGGCACCAATTTGGGCATGCGCTCGGCCGCGGCCAGCCGTGAGGCTGCACGCAGGCCATTGCGCAGGCGCTCCAGGTAAACCAGCAGCCGCGGCGGCAGCAGATCGAGGTCAAGCAGATCGAGCGCATCGGTGGTGGTGGTGTGCAATGCGGGCAGAAACCAGGTGTCTTCGGGGATGGAAATTCCCTTCTCGCGCAGACCTTCGCGCACGGATGTCTTGTTGGCCATCTGCGACAGCACACGTGCATTCACCAGGCCCGAGCCGCCCCCGCAGGCGCCGCAATCCAGCGCGGATTCGTAGGGGTTGTTTTCGGTCTGTCCGTTGTGACCGACGACCAGCACAAAGCGCGAAAACGTCTGGGTCAGGCCGATCATGGTCAAGGCCGTGTGGACATAATTGATCTGCTCATCGAGCGAATAGCCAATGCGCCCCAGCCGCACGAGCTGGTAGTTGGCGTAGTCGGGGTCGACGCGGTACACCTCGCGCAGGGTGTCGATGAACTCGGCTTCCTGCTTGGCGTTGACGCCGAAATCTGCCTGCAGTCGGGTCGGCCCATCTCGGTGGCGCAGCGCGGTCTCGCGCAGCTCGCGAATCAGCGCATCGTCCACGCGCTCGCGTTCGATGTGCAGCTCGGCGCGCAACGCCTTGACGATCATCGCGCGCTGCAGGGTGCGAATGATGGAGTCGGCCTGCTCGCGGGTGAGCTTGTCAAGCAGCAAGCGTGTGACCGGCTTGGGCGCGTCGATGCGGCTGCGCCAGCGGCTGTAGCCCAGCGGCGCCAGGGTCTTGCCGAACAGATCCAGCCCGAACAGCATACCCACGGCCTCGACCGTCACATACGGCGACAGCACCGAGCTCTTGAGGTCGTGCAGCACATGGCCCAGGGTGCTGACGAAGTCTTCGTCGCTGGGGTCGAGCGCGGCCGGCAGTTCCAGCACCAGGTTTTTTGGGGTGACCACCGCCGGGCAGAAATGCTCTTCGCTGCCCTTGCCGTAGCCGAGGAAGCCAACCGGCACGCCGAAGAAACCGGCGATGCCAAAAGTCTGGTAGTCGCCCACGCGCTCCAGATGGCGGCGAATAGGCTCGGAGCGCACGTCGATGCAGAACATGGCCTGCGCGAATGGCCGCTTGCCCGCAGGCAGATCCTGCGGCACCCGAATGTTGGCCAGCAGGTGGTCGATGGCCTGCGCCTCCATGGCCAGCGTCCACACCATGCCCTCCTGATCGGCAAAGGCTTGCAGCCCTTGCAGGAGTTGCGCCACGCCCGCGGCATCCAGCTGGTCCAGTGCTGCGGACGCGCCAGCCGCTTCGGCCAGTTCGCGCAGCGCCACGGCCTGCGCCCGCGCCCGCGCCAGCCGGGCCTGCGGCGCATAGTCCTGCAGCAAGGCTTCACAGCGTGCGCAGCCGCCCCGGGCCAGCGCGTCATCGATGCGATGCGCCCAGGCCGGCAACACTTCGCCGCTGTGCAGCGCCAGGCGCAACACGCATTCAGCAGTGCGTTCGCGCAGAAGGGCGTCGAGCTGGCTGCGGTTGGCGGGGGTACCATGCTGGCGCGCACTTTCCTGCACCAGCGCCAGGCCGACGACCAGGCGAATCGCCAGCAGATCGACGACGTCAGCCGGGTAGCGCTGCGCCCAGTAGTAATGCTTTGCCGAGGAGCGCCAGCGGACGAATCCGGTCCAGCCATGCAGGCGGGTGAGCTCGCGGGTGAAATAGTCCGACCAGTCATCCGGCTCGATCCCCAGCGCGCTCATGACATGCACGACTGCGCCTTCGGCGTCCTGCACGGCGTCCAGGATGCGGCGCACATTGAGCCCACGCAGGAACATCCGGGCATTGCGGCGGGCGATTTCGCTCCATGCCGCGAACAGACCACGCTCGCGTCCCGGCATACGCCAGGACGACTGATCCTCGTCGAAAAAGTCTAGGCAGCTCTTGATGACCAGCTCATCGAGCTCACCCGCGATCAGCGTGCCCCACAAGGCATCCACCGCCTCGGGCATGGTGTGCTTGCGCAGGCGCTGCTGCAATGATTGCAGCGACGCGTCCGCGTCGCTGGCGCTATCTGGTAAGGCCGCAGAGCGCAGCACTGCGTGCACGTCGGCAGGGCCCGCCTGGGCATCGACCGGATCCTGGTCCGAACCGGACCGCATGACCGCCCGCAGCCAACGCGGCCAGTCGATCCCTACAAGGGCAGGCAGGGACTGGCTGCGCCTTGACAGTTCCTGACCGACGGCAACCTCACTGACCTTGCCCTCGCGCTGCCAGTGCTGATAGTTGCTGCGTGGCAAGAACATGCGCGCATGGAACAAGCCCTTCGCGCGCTGCACGGCCTGCTCGAACGGCATGTGCTCCAGACCGTACAGCGGATTGTGGTGAATAAAGGTCCGCATCGGCCAGAAGAACGGCACGGGCTCGCCCGCCACATAAGCAGTTGAGCGGACCCGCAGACGCCGGCCCAGGTTTAGTGCATCCACCATGCCCACCCTCCGATCAGTCCGAACACCACCACAACCGAAGCGAGCATGAGCCAGGCCGTGGAACCACTCAGGGACAGGTCGGCCGTCCCTGCGGCACGCGGAAACTCCGGCCCGAACAGGGCATGCTGCCACAGCACCGCCGCTGCCCAGCTCCACAGCAGCCACATCGCCAGCACAACCACCACCAGCCCTGCAGAAATTTGATGCAGCACCGCCAGCAGGGCGAAGAAGCCCGGAAACGGCGGCGCCGCGATCGCGGCCAGCATGGCCACCACCCAGGCGCCCGTCAGCCTGGGATAGGCAGGCCCCATACGTCCGCGCAGGCCCAGATACGCCGCACCCAGACGTTGGCGCAAAGCGCAGGCCATGAGCATGAGTACGGCTGCGGGCACCGTCACCGCCAGCGCCACGGCCACCAATTGATCTGCGGAGACGCCATGCAGCCAGGCCATCCAGACCAGCGGCCAGGCCGATGTGGCATGCAACCGCGCCCAGATGAAGACTTCGCGCACCGCGAGCAGGCGCCATGCATACAGCAACGCAGTGAACGCAGCGAGAATGCTCAGTCCCAGCGCCAGGAGGCCGCCCGGCGCGGGCGTCATGCCCAGCAACACGGCGCCAATCACCGGCAGCGCCAACAACACGGGGATGCGCAGCCACACCGGCAGGGCCTGGAGAACGGCGTTGACCAGCATGCTCAGGGGAAACAGCGGCAAAAGCAGTAGGGCGATGATGAGTTCGATCATGATGCGTCCTGCGGTCAGACCCAGCGCAGCCAGACGTTGATGCGCTTGACCCAGTTCACCATCCCGCGCGAGGTCTGGACATACACGTCCGATAGATAAAACTCGCGCGAGAACAAGGCGTAGAGGCTGAGATAGGCCGCATTCCACAGACTGCCCGGACGGCCTTCCAGGTTGAGCGAGTGCGCGTAAAACGTCACCAGCCACGCCCCCACCAGCACCACGGTAAGGAACACGACCAGGATATCGAACGCCAGCAAATTGATGCCTGCCGCGGCATAGCCCGCATCACGCAAGACCGGGTTCGGGTAGAGGAAGGCCTCGAAGCCGTGCGCGATCAGGGTGTAGCCCACCACCACGATGAGGAAGGACAGGAAGATCAGCGCGAGCGACCGCCAGGGGTTTTCGCTCGGCAGCTTGTGAATCGAGAAGAACACCTGCGCGCCGGTCACCCAGCCGAAGAACAGCAGGATCACCGCGCCCTGCTTGTTGAAAAAATTGGCTGCAACCAACCAGTGCGACAGCCCGAGCACCACAGCGGGCACCAGCACGGTGATGAGCGCGGCCAGCAGCCACGGCACCTTGACCGCGCGCGTCGGGCGGCGCTCGGCCACGAAGGTGTAGATGTCATCAGGCGGCACGCTGTCGTCTTTGCGGGTGTCGCCGATCACATTGCCCGAGCTGAGGAACAACGTGGCCTTGAACAGCCCGTGGGCGATGAGGTGATAGACCGCCAGCGAGAACGCTCCCAGACCGCACTCCATGATCATGAAGCCCATCTGCCCCATGGTGGAATAGCCAAGCGATTTCTTGATGTCGTTCTGTGTGAGCATCAGCGCCGAGCCGAGCAAGGCCGTGATGAGGCCGACGACAAAGGCCAGGTGCAGCACATCCGGGGCATGAATGAACACCGGGGACAGACGATTGAACAGAAACCCACCGGCGTTGACAATCCCCGCGTGCATCAGCGCCGAGACCGGCGTCGGGCCATCCATGGTGTAGGGCAGCCAGGTGTGCAGCGGGAACTGGGCAGAGCGCGCAAAAGCCGCCAGCGCCGCCAGAAACGCCGCAAGCGGCAGCACGGCGACACCGCCCAGCGCCACATGCGGATTGGCGCCGATGCGTTCGAACAACGTGGGCAGATCCCACGCGCCATACCCCCGCACAAGCAACAGCGCGGCCCCCATCAGCGCCAGGTCACCCAGACGGTAGGTGATGTAGGTCCAGAAGGCGTAGCGTCCCGCAGCGGGACGTTCGGTGTTGTGTCCCAGCAGGAAGTAAAGCAATTGCCCGACTGCGAACCACGCCACCAGCAGGGTGACGAGGTCGCCAGCACTGATCATCAGCAAGATGGCAGCCGTCATCAGATCGAGCAGCGCATAAAAACGCACATAGCCGGGTTCTTCGGCCATGTAATTGAACGAATAGACGTGAACGATCAGGCTGATGCTGGCCACCAGCACCGCCATGGCCATGCTCAAGGGATCGAGCAGCAGCCCCATCTGGCCGATGCCAACGAACACCGCCGGTGCGTCCAGACCCTGACGCAGGTGCTGGGCCAGCAGCGCGACCGCCGCCGTCAAGGTGATGGCAATGAACGCGACACTCCACCGCGCGGCGCGGCGCTTGTTGCCTGCGCAGAACATGGGCACGAAAGTGGCCGACAGCAAGGGCAGCAAGGGCAAGGCGAGGACGGCAATATCGATCCAGTTCATCGGGCTTGGGGCTCACTGAGTGGAAGTCTGCGAATGAGACACTGCATGGCGCGAACACTCTGCCCTGCAGGACCGGCGGCCGCTCGCCCAAGCCAACTGGACGATGGCATCAAACATGCTATCCGCCGCACTAGATAAGTAATATTGATAAATTCTGTTTTCGCATTCAGAAGGACTGAATCATTTGCCGCCTCGGACCAAGCGCCGCACGGCATCAAGCCAGCGCAACGCGGTTTGTCGCCGCAGCGGTTGATCCGTGGCAAAACAGAGGGGGGCGTGACTTGCGCCGATGACCCTGGCGCGCTCAGCGCAGGCAGGTGAATCAGCGTCCCGGCGCCTGCGCTTGCGACGCTTGCGCAACGCCTTGTGTGTCGAACGCCACGCGGGTGAGCGTCTGCACCGCGGCGCGCTCGGCCTGCAGGCTGTCTGCAGCCACGCGCGCGGCCTCGGCCCCGGCCAGACGTTCGCGGTGCTGGATGCGGCGTAGCTCGCGGTACGCGTCGGCTGCGGGTCTGCCCACGCCTGCGGGCAGCAGGCCCAGCGCCTCGGCCATGCCCAGGAGGGCGATGTTGCCCAGATCGGCGGTGAGCTGGGGATAGTCGGCCGCGTGGGCCAGCACCAGAAATTGCACGGCGAACTCCACATCGACCATGCCGCCGGGATCGTGTTTCACATCGAACAGCCCGCTGCGGTTGGGATGGCCGTCGGCCACCTTCTGCCGCATGGCCAGAATTTCGCTGCGCAGCGCGGCCACGTCACGCCGGGTGGTGAGCACTGCCGTGCGGATGGCCTCGAAGCGCGCGCCGATGGCCAGATCGCCGGCGCAACAGCGCGCGCGGGTGAGGGCTTGATGTTCCCAGGTCCAGGCGGTGTTGCTGCCACGGCCCCGTTGATAGGCTTCAAAGGCTTCCAGGCTGGTCACCAGCAGCCCGGCGTTGCCGTTGGGGCGCAGCCGGGTATCGATCTCGAACAGCCGACCTGCCGCGGTGTGCGCGGTGAGCCACCACACCAGCTTGCGAGCGAAGGCGGCGTAGACGTCCTGCGCGCCCTCGGCCGGGTCGTCGTACAAAAACACGATGTCGAGATCGCTGCCGTAACCCAGCTCCTTGCCGCCGAGCTTGCCATAGGCAATGACCGCAAACGCGGGCTGCTCGCGGTGACGCTGCGGCAACTCCTTCCAGCACCATTCCAGCGCGAGCTGAACCGTGGCGTCGGCCAGGGCGGAGAGTTCGTCGGCCACCTGCTCGACCTTGATCAACCCAGCCAGGTCGCGCGAGAGGGTGCGGAACATCTCGGCGTGAAAGCCGTGACGCAGCAGATCCATGCCCTCGCCCGCATCCCAGCGGCCGCGCTCGGTGATCTGCGCGTGTTGCTGCAGAAGATCCAGACGATAGGCCTCGGCGTTGAAACGCTCGCTGGGCGGGGAGATGAGTTCATCGACGACAGCCGGGTGGCGCTTGATGTAGTCCGCGGCCCAGGCCGAAGACTCCAGCACATGGCACAGCCGCGCCAGCGCCGCGGGCTGCTCGGCGAAAAACGCCAGATAGGTTTCGCGCCGCCCGATGGCTTCGAGCAGGTCGATGATGCGGCTCAGGCAGACCTCGGCAGTGGGGCGTTCGGCGGCCATGCCGATGACGCGGTCGAGGACCTTGAGCATCCGCAGTCGTCCGACCTCGCTGAGCGCGGCATAGCGCGGCGACGTTTCAAGCGCCTTGAGCCGCGCCACCACGCCGTCATGGGCCAACCCGGCTTTGGCTAGCCGGTGCCGCACGGCATCCATGCTTTCCGGTGGTTTGCTGCAGCCGGTGCATTGCGGGCCGTTGTGCAGCAGAGCGTCGAACTCGCTGGCGACGAATTCGCGCACATTGTCCAGTTCGCGCAGCAGCTTGCAGCCCTTGGGGCAACCGGCGCGCTGCCCGGCAGCATCGTCGATAAAGCCCATCGCCCAGGCCAGGGCGTGCAGATCGGCGTCTTCGGACGGCATGCTGTGCGTCTGCGCGTCGTCGAGGTACTGGATGCGGTGCTCCAGACGCCGCAAAAAGCGATAGCTTGCGGCCAACCGCGCCGCGGGTTCGGCCTGCAGCAAGCCGTGCTGCACCAGCAGGTCCAAAGCGGGCAGGGTGGCGCGCTCACGGATTTGCGGCATGCGCCCGCCGCGCACCACTTGCAGAAGCTGCACAGTGAACTCGATTTCACGGATGCCGCCGCGCCCGAGTTTGACATCGTTGGCCTTGTCGGGCCGCGCGGCGGCGCGCTTGGTGGCCTCGGTGCGGATCTGCCGGTGCAGTGCGCGCAGGGCTTCGAGCATGCCGAAGTCGAGGTAGCGCCGCCACACGAAGGGCTCGACCACCGCCTCCAGCGCCTGCGCCGCGCGCTGCGCCTGCAGCGTCTCCAGTGGCGAGACCACACGCGACTTCAGCCAGGCAAACCGCTCCCACTCTCGGCCTTGCACCAGGAAATACTCTTCCAGCATCGCCAGACTGACCACCGGCGGGCCGCTGTCGCCATTGGGCCGCAGCCGGGTATCCACGCGGAACACGAAGCCGTCAGCCGTGGCGTCCGACAGCAGGGGCACCAAGGCGCGCACCACGCGGCCGAAATACTCGCGGTTGCTCAGAGCCACCGTGCCGTCGGTCTCGCCATCTTCGTCGTACACGAACACCAGATCGATGTCGGACGACACATTGAGTTCGCGCCCGCCCAGCTTGCCCATGCCCACCACGAGGAACTGCGCCACCTCGCCGCTCGCGGTGCGCGGCACGCCAAAGCGCGGCTGCAGCTCGGCATGCGCCGCGCGCAGCCCGCTGTCCACCACGCTTTCGGCCAGATCGCTGATGCCGATGCAGATGGCTTCGAGCGGCGCGCCGCCCAAATCGGCCTCGATCAGCCGCAGCATCAGCGCGTTGCGCACCCGGCGCAGCGCGGTCGGCAACGCAGCGCCTGCCTGCTGCAGCGCGGAGGTGGCAGCATCGAGCGCGGCGCGGCTGGGGACGCCTTGCGGCCACAGCGCCAGCACATCGTCGAATCGGCCGGCATGTCGGCGGTAAAAGCGGGAAAACTGCGGCAACTCCATCGATTCGACCTGACTACTGCAAAAGATGGCGCAGCATATTCCAGCCCCGCTGGCGCTGCACTGACCTGCATGAGAGTTTGACGCCGTCGCGCTGGAATCTGTGACGACCAGCAATCTGCGGCGTTTCATGGCAAGAGGGCGCGAACGATTGACTACCATCGAAGCCGTTTTTGTCTCCGCGCTTCGCTTCCCTTGTCCCTGCTCCATCTCTCGCTGCGCGCTGCCACCCGCATCTGGGAAGCGGCTGTTCTGCTTGTGCTGACGGTGTATTTTGTGCTCGGCCTGGGGCTGCTGACCCTGCGCTACGCGGTGTTGCCCAATGTCCAGCAGTTCCGCCCGTGGGTGGAGCAGGCCAGCAGCAGCGCACTGGGTCTGCCGGTACACATCGGCGCCATCCGCACCCAGTGGCATGGCCTGATGCCGCAGCTCTCGTTGCAGGACGTGCGCATCGACGGCCCGCAAGGCCAGCCCGCGCTGCAGTTCGCCGCAGTGGACGCCGCGCCGAGCTGGAAAAGCCTCACCCGCCTGACCCTGAGCTTCGACCAGTTGGTGATTCGCGGCGCCAACCTCACCCTCACCCGCCCCGACACCGACCATCTGGACATCGGCGGCATCCGTCTCGCGCTGACCGGCGGCGGCAAGAATGACGCGGCGCAGCAGTTCGCCGACTGGCTGTTCGAGCAGAACGAAATCCTGATTCTCGACAGCCGCCTGACCTGGGTGAACGCCGCACAGCACGCGCCGCCGCTGTCGCTCTCAAAGGTCAACATCCTGCTGCGCAATAGCCTGCTGACCCACCGCGCCGCACTCACCGCCACGCCGCCTGCGGGTTTTGGCGGCTCGATCGACCTGCGCGCCAGCTTCCGCCAACCGCTTTTCCTGCGCCACACCGCCGACTTTGCGCGCTGGAAGGGCCAGCTCTACGGCCAAGTCCTGGGCGTCGATCTGGCCGCGCTGCAGCCGCAGCTGCCGCTGACCCTGCCGGTCACCACGCAGACCGGGCGCGGCTCGGTGCGGGCCTGGGCGCAAATCGACGCGGGTGCCCCCACCGCGCTCACTGCCGATCTGGCGCTGCGCGGCATTGCCATGCAGATTGCGCCAGCCGCGGCCACCGGCCCGCTGCGGCAGGCCGCCGCACTGCCCCCGTTGGCACTCGACACCCTGTCCACACGCATGACCTGGGCACCTCTGCCTGGCGGCGAAAACGCCAGTCTGCAAAACCTCCAGTTCCGCACCGCGCAGGGCCAGTCCCTGGCGCCGGTGACGGTGCGCTGGCGCTGGCAGCAGCCGCGTGGCGGCGCGGCGCAGGCCCGCCTGGAGACCGGCGCGCTCGATCTGGCCGCGTTGTCCGCACTGGCGCAACGTCTGCCGCTCCCCGCGTTGTGGCATGCGCGCTTGGCCGCGCTGCAGCCGCAGGGCCGCATCAGCCGCTTAAGTGCGCAGGCCAGTTGGCCCAAGGGCGCGGCACCGACTGGTCTGCCGCCGACCTACAGCGTGCAAACCCAGTTTGCCGATCTGCGCTGGAACAGCCCCGCGGGCACCGGAGAGCCGTATCCGCCAGCCGACCCGAAGCCCTTGATCGCCAAGGGCAAGGAGGCGGCAAAGGCGCTGCAATTGCCCGCCGATCTGCCCGGGGTCAGCGGTCTGTCGGGCACGCTCAGCGCCACGCAATCCGGCGGCAAGGCGCAGCTCAGTCTGAACAAGGGCGCGCTCGATCTGCCGCTGGTCTTCGCCCCGGCGCGCTTGAGCTTTGACAGCCTGCAGACCGATGTCGGCTGGACGCGCGATACCAAGGGAGATTGGCAGATCAGCACCCAGCGCTTGACGTTTGCCAATGCCGACGCCGCAGGCCAGGCCACGCTGAGCTGGCGCAGCGCGCCCAAGGCCCTGGGCAGCATGGACCTGCAGGGCCAGCTCTCCCAGGCCGACGCCCGCACGGTGTGGCGCTATCTGCCCATCGACATCCCCCTGCACACCCGCGACTATTTACGCAGCGCCATCGCCGCGGGCAGCGCGCGGCAGGTGGACTTCACGGTCAAGGGGCCGCTGGAACACTTTCCGTTTGACACCCCGGCCAAGCCGGGCACCTTCCAAGTGAGCGCACAGATCGAAAACGGCGTGTTGAACTACGCGCCACGCGCCGTGCTGCCTCCGACAGAAACCGCCAGCGCCGCCACTGTGCATGCCAACGCGCTCTGGCCGGAGTTCACTCAAGTCAACGGCACGCTGCTGGTCACCTCGCACAGCCTGGAGGTGCGCAATGCCTCGGCGCTGGCCTATGGCGCGCGCATCACCGCGGTCAACGCAAGCCTGCCGAGCTTTCACGACGGCGTGCTGCGCATCGCTGGTCAGGCGCAGGCGCCCGCAACCGATGCGCTGCGCTACCTCATCGACAGCCCGCTCAACCAGCAGCTCGGCGGCGTGTTCGACACCGTGCAGGCGAAAGGGCCGATCGCTCTGGACATGGCGCTGAAGTTGCCTCTGAACGACCTGCACGCCGCAACCCTCAAGGGCCAGGTCACGCTGCAGGGCGTGGATGTGCGCTGGAGCCGCGATCTGCCGCCTTTCGCCAAGGTGCGCGGCACGGTGGATTTCAGCCATACAGGCTTCAACCTGGCACTGAATGCGCCCGACGTGCTGGGCGGCCCGGTCACGCTGCGCGGTGGTCAACAACAAGGGCAGGCGCTGCAATTGCAGGCCAGCGGTAGCTTCAGCAGCGCAGGTCTGCGCGCCGCCGATGCCGACTGGATGCAGACCCTCGGCAAGGTGCTGCGGGGTCAGGCGCCCTACACCCTGAGCATCACCCAGCCGCGCGGTGCGCCCGAGGCCGCGCTGGAGCTACGCAGCAATCTGGTGGGCGCGGCGATCGACCTGCCCGCGCCCCTGGGCAAACCCGCCACCGCCGCCGAATCGCTGCTTTACACCCGCACCCCGCTGCCTCCCGGCCCCGATGGCGCACGGCGCAATGTGGTGCAAATCAGTCTGGATGGCATCGCCCAGGCGCGCTATGTCATCGAAGATCCGCTGCCTGCAGCGGCCGGGGTGGACACGGCCCCGCCGCCGTCACGCGGGGGAGGAGAAGCTTTTCGTGTGCTCAGCGGCGGTCTGGCCATTGGCCCGCAGACCGCTCTCCCCCAGCCGACCCACTCTGTCCAGGCCAATGTGCGTCTGCCGGTGCTCGATCTGGACGCCTGGGAGGCCGCGCTGGGGCCCTTGCTTCCCGAGCATTCGACGCAGACGCCCGTGGTCTTTCGGGCCGGCAATGACCGCGGCCTGACCGCGCTGCTGCCCACCACGGCGGCGCTCGACATCGGGCGCCTGACCCTGATGCACCGCATCATCAACCAAGTGGTGATCGGCGGCAGCCGCAGCGGCGATCTGCTGCAGGCCAATGTGAACGCGCAGCAACTCTCGGGCTACCTGGGCTGGCAGATCGGCAGCGGCAACAATCCCGGCACCCTCAGCGCGCGGCTGGCCCGGCTGGAACTGCCCAGAACGAGCGACCCGGACGTAGAGCAACTGCTGGACGAGCAGCCCAAAAGCATTCCGGCGCTGGACATCGTGGCCGACAACGTCGATCTGCACGGCCATCATTTCGACCGGCTGGAAGTGCAGGCCGTTAATCGCGGTCGGGTGGATGGCAGCAAGGAGTGGCAGCTCACGCACTTCCAGCTTGCCGCGCCGGATGGCGTGCTCACTGGCAGCGGCACCTGGACGGCACTGGGCGCTCAGCTCACCGCCCCCGGCAGCGCTGAAGCCGCAACGCCTGCGCGGCGCACCGCTATGCAGTTCAAGCTGGCCATCCGCGATGCCGGGGGGCTGCTCGCCACCCTGGGCAAGCCCGGGCTGATCAAGGGCGGCAAGGGCGAAATCACCGGGCAGCTGGCCTGGCTGGGCTCGCCACTCAATCTCGACTTTCCGAGCCTGGACGGGCAGTTCACGCTGCAACTCGGGCAGGGGCAGTTTCTCAAGGCCGACCCGGGCCTTGCCAAGCTACTGGGCGTGCTCAGTCTGCAAAGCTTGCCGCGCCGCTTCACCCTGGATTTCCGCGATCTGTTCTCTTCGGGCTTCGCGTTCGATAAGGTGGACGCCGATGTCGCGGTGAAAAACGGCGTGGCCAGCACCCATGACTTCCGCATGAGCGGCGTGGCCGCCACGGTGCGCATTGAAGGCAGCGCCAACCTCGGCGCAGAGTCGCAGAACCTGCGCGTGGTCGTGGTGCCCAACATCAACGCCGGCGCGGCGTCGCTGGCCTACGCCCTGGTTAATCCGGTCATTGGGCTGGGCACGTTTCTCGCACAATATATTGCTCGCGAACCGTTGGCGCGCGCCTTCACCCATGTGTACGACATCACCGGCACGTGGCTGACGCCCCATGTCACCGAAGTCGCGCTGGATGCCCCCAAACCCGCTGGCGCCACACCAGCTGCGCCCTGACGTCAGCGCATACAGCCGATCATCACACCGCACCGCCTATGAAAATCGCTGCCCTCCAGATGGTCTCCGGCACAACCGTGGACGCCAACCTGCAACGCGCCGACGCCCTGCTGGCGCAGGCCGCGTCTGAAGGCGTGCGCCTGGCCGTGCTGCCGGAATATTTCTGCCTCATGGGCCAGACCGACACCGACAAGGTGCGCGTGCGCGAAAAGCCCGGCAGCGGCCCCATCCAGGACTTTCTCGCCGACGCCGCCCGCCGCCACGGGCTGTGGCTGGTCGGCGGCACCTTGCCCCTGGAGAGTCCTGATCCGAACCGCGTGCTCAACACCACGCTGGTGTTCAACCCGGCCGGCGAACGAGCCGCGCGCTACGACAAGATGCATTTGTTCGCCTTCCAGCGCGGCGCCGAGCGCTACGCCGAGGCCGACAGCATCACCCCAGGCACGCAGCCGGTGGCCTTCGACTGCGAAGGGCTGCGCATCGGCCTGGCGATCTGTTATGACCTGCGCTTTCCCGAGCTGTTCAGGGCGCTGTCCCACGCCGCGCCCTGCGATCTGTTCCTGCTGCCCGCCGCGTTCACCCACACCACGGGCGAGAAGCACTGGGAGGTGCTGCTGCGCGCCCGCGCCATTGAAAACCTGGCCTATGTGCTCGGCAGCGCGCAGGGCGGCGTGCATGAAAACGGCCGCCGCACCTGGGGCCATAGCATGATCGTCGATCCCTGGGGCGAGGTGCTGGCGATGCAGGCCGAGGGCGAGGCGGTGGTCAGCGCCACCGTCGAGCGCGAGCGCATCGCCAGACACCGCGAAAGCCTGCCGGCGCTGCGGCACCGGATGGTGTGAGGCCACCCGGCACGGTCGCGCCTCACATCAGCGCATCACCGCCTCGATGTCCGCCACGGTCTTGGGCGCGGCGGCGGTGAGCACCTCGCAGGGCTGGCCCGCTGGGCGGATGGCGATGTCGTCCTCGATGCGGATGCCGATGCCGTGGAACGCCGCAGGAACGTCGTCCTCCGCGCGCACATACAAACCCGGCTCGATGGTCAGCACCATGCTCTCGTGCAGAATGCGCGCGGGCCGCTTGCGGCTGCCGTCGGGCTGGATCTCGATCGCTTCGCCTGGCTCGGCGTAGTCGCCGCAGTCGTGCACGTCCATGCCCATCCAGTGACTGGTGCGGTGCATGTAAAAGCGCTTGTAGGCCCCGGTGGCGAGGACGGCGTCCACATCGGGCGCGGTGTTGCGCGCGATCAGGCCGTGATCGAGCAGGCCCTGCGCCAGCACGCGCAGCGCGGCATTGTGCGGATCGGTGAAGCGCGCGCCTTCGACACTGGCCTCGATCGCCGCCGCCTGCGCGGCCAGCACCACGTCGTAGAGCGCACGCTGCGCCCCGGTGAAGCGGCCGTCGGCGGGAAAGGTGCGGGTGATGTCGCTGGCGTAGCCGTCGAGCTCGCAGGCGGCGTCGATCAGCACCAGCTCGCCCGCGCGCACCGGGGCGTCGCTGGCGCGATAGTGCAGCACGCAGGCATTGGCCCCCGCGGCGACGATCGAGCCATAGGCGGGCGCTTGCGATCCGCCCTGGCGAAAGGTGTGGAGCAGCTCGGCCTCGAGGTGATACTCGCGCAGCCCCTGCTGAGGCGGCTGGCGCAGGCCGCGGCGGCTGGCCTGCATGGCGCGGATGTGCGCCTGCGCGGAAATCTGGGCTGCGCGGCGGATCACGTCGAGCTCGTACGCGTCCTTGAACAGCCGCATGTCGTCGAGCACGGCGCACAGATCATGCTGGCTGCGCGGCGCGGTCACCCCGGTGCGGGCCTGGGCGCGCACCGCGGCCAGCCAACGCTCGACCTGGGCTTCCAGCCCGGGATGCACGGCGAAGGGCCACCACACGGCGGGCTGGTCGGCCAGTAGCCGGGGCATTTCGGCGTCGAGGCTGTCGATGCCCAGGGCCGCATCGAAGCCAAAGGCCGCGCGCGCGGCCTCGGGGCCCCAGCGGTAACCATCCCAGATTTCGCGCTCCACATCCTTGTTGCGGCAGAACAGCACGCTGCGGCTGCTGCCGTCCGCCCTGGCCTGCAGCGCCAGAAAGCTACTCGGCTCGGTAAAGCCGGTGAGGTAGTAGAAATAACTGTCGTGACGATAGGGATAGTCGGCGTCGCGGTTGCGCATGACTTCCGGCGCGGTGGGCAGCAGGGCCACACCGCCGCCTGCGGCAGCGAGTTGGCGCACGACTTCAGCGCGGCGCGAGGCGCAGCGCAGCAGCAGATTGGAATCGGGCATGAGCAGGGGCAAGAACGAGGAGTGGAGCAAAGCCTAATCCACTGTGCGCATTTGCGCATCCAGCGCGGCCAGTTGTTCAGGCGTGCCAACGTTGTGCCAGGGGCCGCTGAACACTTCGCCACTCACCCGCCCGGCATCGACCGCGCCATACAGCCAGGGAAACAGCTTCCAAGCCTGCGCCCGCGGTTGCCCGGCGAACAGCGCGGGATGAAACACCCCGATATTGCCGTAATTCAGCCGCTCGCCCTCGCGCCGGATGCGGCCCTGGGCGTCCAGCGCCATGTCGCCGCCGGGGTTGTGCTCGGGGTTGGGCGTGAGCACGAGATGCGCTGCGGTGCGTTGCGGGTCGGCGGCGATGCGCTGGGCCACCGCCTGCAGCCGGGCGTAGTCGAACGCGGTGTAGAGGTCGCCGCTGACGACGACGAAGGGCGCCTCGCCCAGCAGCGGCAGCGCGGTGGCGATGCCGCCGCCGGTTTCATACGCATCCGCGGGTTCGGCGGAATAGCGCAGGCACACGCCAAAGCGGCCGCCGTCGCCCAGCGCGGCGGGAATCTGCTCGCCCAACCAGCCGGTGTTGATCACGATGTCACGCCAGCCGCCCGCCGCCAGGCGTTCGATCTGCCAGACGATCAGCGGTTTGCCGCCCACGGGCAGCAGGGGCTTGGGGCAGGTGTCGGTGAGGGGGTGCATGCGCTGGCCGCGTCCGGCCGCAAGAATCATGGCGCGCATGGGCTGTGCCGGTCTGCGGTCAAAAGGTGTAGCCGACTTGCGGGCTGCGCTGCTCGATCTGGTCCAGCAAGCGCAGCAAGGGCTTGAACGTGCCATAGCGCGCCGCCACCAGCCGGGTGTGCTGCAGCACCACGGGCAGATCGCCGAGGTATTGCGCCTTGCCGTCGCGGTGGTGCAGGCGGGCGAAAATGCCCAGCACCTTGAGCGCACGCTGCAGGCCCATCCAGTCGAGGTCGCGGTAGAAGTCGGCGGCGTCGGCGGCCACCGGCAGGCCGGCCTTGCGGGCGCGCTCCCAGTAGCGGATGGCCCAGTCGAGCTGCTGCTCTTCGGGCCAGGCGATGTAGGCGTCGCGCAGCAGCGAGACCAGGTCGTAGGTGATGGGGCCGATCACCGCGTCCTGAAAATCGAGCACGCCGGGGCTGCGCTCGGACGTGACCATCAGGTTGCGGCTGTGCCAGTCGCGGTGCACCAGCACCTGCGGCTGCGCCAGATTGTTGGCGATCAGCGCCGCGAAGATGTCCTGCAGCGCGGTGCGCTGCGCCTCGGTGAGCGTGTGGCCGTGGTGTTTCTGCACGAACCACTCGGGAAAGAGATCCAGCTCGCGCTGCAGCAGCGCCGCGTCGTACGCCGGCACCACACCGGCGCCATCGATGCGCTGCAGCGTGACCAGCGAGCCCAGCGCGTTGCGCATCAGGCCGTCGGCGCGATCGGGCTGCGCGGTGATGGCCTGCAGATAGGTGGTCTGGCCCAGATCGGTGAGCAGCACAAAGCCTTGCTCCGCGTCCTGCTCCAGCACCTGCGGCACCTGCACGCCTCCTTGCGCCAGCAGCGCGGCGATGCGCACGAAGGGCCGCACGTTTTCCATCGGCGGCGGCGCGTCCATGACGATCAGCGTGCTGCGCCGGGCCTGGAGGCGGAAGTAGCGGCGGAAGCTGGCGTCGCTCGATGCGGGCTGCAGCGTTTCGGTCTGGAGCTGGTGCGCCGCTGCGATGCCCTGCAGCCAATGATGCAGAGCCTGGGCGCGGTCGTTGGAATCGTGGGCAGACATGGCGGGGACTGGCGGAGCGGGAAGGACGTCCTCCCTATAATCCGCAGGCATTTTAGGCACCGCCGCGTGCGCAGCACGAAGCGCTGCGATGCGCCCCCATCCGAATGGAACACCCCCAGGGCCGGCTCGCCGCGCTGCCTTCCTCGCGGGGGGCACTACCGCGTGGGACGACCCTGCATTGATTTGAAAGTCCCGTGCCTTTGCCCTCGCCGCTCCGACACCCGCTCCGCCTGAACCCGCTCGTGCTGGCGCTGGCGTTCGCGCTGGGAGGGCACGCCACCGTGTACGCGCAAGAGGCCCCGCCCGAAAGCTCCGCGCCGTTGCAGCTCACCCCCAGCCTGGATTTGCTGCAGCGCCTGCCTCCGCAGGCGCAGGCGTTCGAGCCGCTATTCGTCATTGCCGACAAGATCACCGGGCAGAACAATGTCTATGTGCATGCCAGCGGCGACGTGCAGTTACGCAAGCACAGCGTGGTGATCAAGGCGGACCGCCTGCGGTATTACTTTGTGGAAAACGAGGCCGTGGCCAACGGCAATGTGCGGGTGCTGCGCGACGGCAATCTGTTCAGCGGCTCGGCGCTGCGCATGCAGCTCGACACCTACCGCGGCCAGATGCCCGACGCCGACTATTACTTCAATGTCACACAAGGACACGGCCACGCCGACGTCATCGACTTCCTCGGCCGCGACCATGTGCAGGCCGACAACGCCACGTATACCACCTGCACCGCCAGCCCAGTGGACTGGTTCGTGCAGGCCACCCATCTCGACCTGAACCTGGCCGACAACACCGGCACCGCGCGCGATGCCCGTGTGGTGTTCAAGGGCGCCACCATTCTGCCGCTGCCCTACGCCAGCTTTCCGCTGACCGATGCGCGCAAATCCGGCTGGCTGCCGCCCACGCTGGGGGTGGACAGCCGCAACGGCCTCGACCTCGCCGTGCCGTATTACTGGAACATCGCGCCCAATTACGACGCCACGCTCACCCCACGCATCATCCTGCGCCGCGGCTTCATGGGCAGCCTGGCCACGCGCTGGCTGCAGCCGGACTATTCCGGGCGCAGCCAGTTCGACCTGCTGCCTGCCGACAACGGCGAAAGCGGCAGCAGCCGCTGGGCCGGCTACCTGCAGCAAAATGGCGGGCTGGGTCACGGGCTGAGCTATGCGGTGAACTATCAGCAAGTGTCCGACGACAACTGGTGGCAGGACTTCGGCGGCGTCAACCCGGTGATCGGCGCCAACCGCACCCTGCCTCAACAGGGTAGCCTGACCTACGGCCTGCCGCTGGGCTATGTGCAGCTCAGTGTCAACCGCTGGCAGACCCTGCAGAACACGGCGGCGCCCATCGGCGTGCCATACAACCAGCAGCCGCAGCTCTACACCCATCTGCAAAGCGCGAACTACACCGGCCCGTCCTGGCAGTTCGACGCGGCGGCGACCCGCTTCACCAACGCCACGGCCATTTCCGGCGACCGCCTCTACCTCAACCCGCAGATCAGCTATCCGCTGGTGCGCCCCGGCGGCTTTGTCACCCCCAAGCTGTCGTTCAACCTCACCCGCTACATCACCGATACCCCCATGCCCGACGGCACGACCACAGCCGACCGCGCCGTGCCCACCTTCAGCCTCGACAGCGGGCTGGTGTTCGAACGCCCCACATCACTCGTCGGCCGTGCGCTCACGCAGACCCTGGAGCCGCGGCTCTATTACGTCTACACGCCTTATCGCAACCAGCAGAGCCTGCCGAATTTCGACAGCGCCGACCTCGACCTGAACCTGTCGACCATCTACACCGACAATGTGTTCTCGGGCAGCGACCGCATCGCCGACGCCAACAACCTCACCGGCGGCGTCACCTCGCGCTTGCTCGACCCCCAGACCGGCGTCGAACTCGCCCGGCTCACCCTGGCGCAGCGGGTCTTGTTTTCGCCGCAGCGCGTGGTGCTCAGCGGAAACCCGGTCCCCGCGGGGCTGAACGACACTTTCGCGCTGGCCAGTGTCAACTTCAATACGCACTGGAGCGCAGATGCCGCGCTGCAGTACAACATGCGTCAGAAGCAGACCCAGCAGATCGCTGCCGGTGCACGCTGGTCGCCCGAACCGTTCAAGACCGTCAGCACCAGTTACCTCTACCAGAGTGCGGCCTCCGGGCAGATTCCGCTGCGCTACATCAACACCGCCTGGCAATGGCAGCTCAGCCCGCGCTGGTATTCGGTGGGGCAGGCCAGCTACAGCATTCTGGACAAGCGCTTCAACGACGGCCTGCTCGGCTTCGAGTACGACGGCGGCTGCTGGGTAGGCCGCGTGGTGCTGCAGCGCAACTCGCTCACCCCGGCCACCGCCTATACCCGCATCCTGTTCCAGCTCGAGCTCGTCGGCTTTTCGCGGCTGGGCAACAACCCGATCTCGGCGCTCAAGCAGAATATCCCCGGCTATCAGATCCTCAAGCAATCCACCGTGCCCCCGAGCCGCTTCTCCAACTATGAATAAGTCCCGTTTGTCTCGCACCTTCCCGGCCACCCTCCTGGCCGTCGCTTTGGGGACGGTGAGTGTTTGTGCGCATGCGCAGGGCCTGCGGTTGCCGCCGGGCTCGGGCTCGGGATCGGGCTTGTCTGCGCCCGGCGCCGCCACGGCCGCCACGCCGCCAATGGCTGCTCCACCTGCCATGCCCTCGAGTTTCGGCAGCACGCGCTCCAGCGACGGCATCGCCGCCATCGTCGGCAATCAGGTCATCACCGACTACGACCTGCGACTGCGCGTCGAGGCCACCCGCCAGCAGGCGCAAGCCGCAGGTGCCACCCTGCCGCCTGCTGCGCAACTGCGCACCCAGGTGCTGGGCCAGATGATCGACGAGCTGGCGCTGGCCCAATATGCCGATCAGATCGGCATGAGCGTCAGCGCCGACACCATTGACCGGGCGGTGGCGCAGGTCGCCAGCAACAACAAGCTGACCGTGGCCGAATTGCGACGGGACGTCGAACGCGAGGGCATGGGCTGGACCACCTACCGCGATCAGCTGCAGCGCGAAATTCTCATCAGCCGTCTGCGCGAACGCACCATGGCGCAGCTTCCCGCTGTCACGGAAAGCCAGATCGACGAGTTCCTCGCCAAGCAAAGCGCCGCAGCCGCCAGCCCGCAGGCGCAATACGACATTGCGCAGATTTTCCTGCCGGTGCCGCAGGGCGCCAGCCCCGAGCAGGTGGCCGCTATCAAGCAAAAGATGGACGCCATTGCTGCCCAGCTCAAGGGTGGCGCCAATTTTGCCCAGCTCGCCAAGCAGGAATCGCAAGGCGAGGGCGCCAAACAAGGGGGCGATCTGGGCATGCGCCCCGCCGACCGCCTGCCCACGCTGTTCGTGGATACCGTGCGCAACCTCCAGCCCGGAGAGATCAGTCCCATCATTCGCAGCGCCGCTGGATTCCACATCCTCAAACTGCTGAACGTGAGCGGCGAAGGCGCCGCGCCGACAACCGCGATGCAGAGCGATGTGCGAGAGATCGTGCTGCGCGCCTCGACCGACGCCGAGCGCGCCCGCGCCAGAGCGGAACTCGACGCCGTCGCACAGGCGGTGCAGAGTGGCAAGGTCAAGTTCAGCGAAAAGGCCCGCGAACTGTCGCAAGATCCGGCAACTGCCGCCAAAGGGGGCGATCTCGGCTGGGTGCTGCCTGGACAGCTCGACCCTGTGCTTGACGCTGCGCTGGAGCGCCTCAATCCAGGCGATGTGTCCGCGCCCGTTGTGATGGGCAACAAGATGGTGCTGCTGCAACTGGTCGACCGCGCCGTGCGCCCCCTGGCCGAAGCACAGAAGCGCGCGCTGGCCAAGGAAGTGCTGCAGCGCCAGAAGGCCGCGCAGGACTTCGAAGAACTGGTGCGCGACGTGCGCGCCCGCACCTACGTACACATCCCGGAAAATGACTGAGCGGCGACGCGGAGCAGCGCAGACCTCGCACGTCGCCCGCAAGCGCTTCGGCCAGCATTTCCTCATCGACCAGCAGATCATTCAGACCATCGTCGACTGCATTCACCCGCAGCCTGGCGAACGTCTGGTGGAAATCGGCCCTGGCCTGGGTGCCTTGACTCTTGCGCTGCTACAGCGCATTCCGCGTCTTGCTGCAGTGGAAATTGACCGCGATCTGGCCGCGCGCTGGCGCAGACAGGCGCCCGACAAGGTCAAGCTGATCGAGGCGGATGCGCTGGATTTCGACTTCGCCAGCCTGGGCACCGATCTGCGCATCGTCGGCAATCTGCCCTACAACATTTCCACGCCGCTGCTGTTTCACCTGATGGACGTGGCCGATCAGGTGCGCGACCAGCACTTCATGTTGCAAAAAGAAGTGATCGACCGCATGGTGGCCGCTCCAGGCGGGCGCGATTTCGGGCGGCTGTCGGTCATGCTGCAATGGCGCTACCGCATGGACAACCTGCTCGACGTGCCGCCAGAAGCATTCGACCCGCCACCCAAAGTGGATTCGGCCGTGGTGCGCATGGTGCCGCTGCCTGCGGATGCCCTGCCCGCCATCGACCGTGGCGTGCTCTCGGCATTGGTGACCGCCGCGTTTTCGCAGCGCCGCAAGCTGCTGCGGCACAGCCTTGGCCCCTGGCTGGAGCGTCAGGGCCTTGGCGGTCAGTTCGACCTGCAACGCCGCGCCGAGGAAGTCAGCACCGCAGAATACGTCGCTCTGGCGCAATCGCTCCCGGCGCGAGTTTGACCCCCGCGCAGACCTGATTCAGACAAAAATGGCGCAGGGCAGCTCGCCTTGCGCCATTTTCGTTTCAGGGTTCAAACGCTCAAACCACCAATTGCGCCCAAGCCCCTTCCCAGGGTGTGCAGACCTTGACGGTCTTGACTCTGGTTTCCGGTACCGCTTCGCCCCGCATCTCCTCCCGGCCAGGAGTGCGGGTTACAGAAAAGAATAGAAGACCCTGAAGGCAACGCCGCGTTCCGCCCAGAAATCGGCGGCGTCACGGAACACATCCAGCAGGGTTTCACGCGCCTCCTTGTCGAAACGCTGCGTGGCCGGCAACTGTTCGAGCACGACCACCATGCCGGGCTGCGGCCCGCTGCCATGCACCACATCGGTCAGACAGTCGTGCAGGGCGTCGAGGTTCTTGCCGAAATGCTTTGGGAACTGGAACGATCGAGCGATCGTTTCCAGCACTTCCTGCTTGGTGGTTGCCTCGGAAAGATTGGCGTAGAGAAAGTGCTGGCCGGTCGTCTCGGCTGCGTCCTGCAGCTGTGCAACGCGGTAAGCCCGGATCGACTGCACGATATTTGGCCGGACTGACTTGAGCAGCACGGTGGGATCGGCATCATTTTGCGATGCGTCGGAAACTGGCATAGTGATCATGGGTGTAGTAACAGACTTCCGGATGGTGCTTGACTCCACCGCACACGATGCGGCGCGCCCCCCGGTTGCGGGCGCCTGGAGTCGGAACGGTGTATTCGCGGTAATAGCCACGGCGTTTGGAGGGTAAAAGCCGTTCATAGTTTCCGAACACGATGCCATCTTTCTCGTATTCGAACGGCCCTCCCTGCTCAATACGCCGCAACACATCACGCGCCTGCACGGGCAGATCAGCAACAGAAACTGCAGGAATCGCACCCGATTCGGCCGCCTGATGGGGCAACTCTCGGGCTTGCGCCAAGGACAATGCAGACCCCTGCACAGATGTCCATCCAGGCACCGCGAATGGCAAAGTGGCCAGCAGGAGCCCGGTCAGGAGTAGGGAGCGCAGCGTGGAACGAATGCACCGGCGATTCATGCTGCAGCGCGCATTTGGGCGCGGTTAGAGGCAGTTGGACGCAAAAGCGTAAAAATATGAGCAGTTTCTCGACGCGGGTCAAAACAACCGCTCTCCGCAGTCTCATATCAGTAAGACACAATCGTAGCGAAATCGCCACGGAAACACAAGGATTCGCCCATTTTTTAGGCAGGTTTTACGGTCTGCCATCGTGCCCGCGAAAAAGCCCAAGGCCGCCTCGAAAGGCCAAGAGGATGCCTCAGAGATTCGCCTCGGCGACAGTCAGCGCGGTCATGTTGACAATGCGCCGCACGGTGCTTGATGCGGTGAGAATGTGCACCGGCCTGGCCGCACCGAGCAGGATGGGGCCGATGGCGATGTTGTTGCCGGCCGTCGCCTTGAGCAGGTTGTAGGAAATGTTGGCCGCGTCTAGGTCGGGAAACACCAGCAGATTGGCCTCGCCGCTGAGAGTGGAGTCGGACAGCAAAGTGGCGCGCAACGCGGGGTCGACCGCGGTGTCCCCCTGCATTTCGCCGTCCGCCTCTAACTCGGGCTCGCGCTGGCGCAGTAGGGCGAGCGCTTCGCGCATCTTCACTGCGCTGGGCGCTGTGGACGAACCGAAGTTGGAATGCGACAACAACGCCACTTTGGGCACGATGCCGAAACGACGTAGTTCCTGCGCCGCCATGCTGGTGATCTCGGCGATTTCGGCGGCGCTGGGGTCGAAATTGACATGGGTATCGACCAGCGCCACTTGGCGCCCGGGCAACACCAGCACGTTCATGGCGGCATACACATTGGCGCCGGGACGTCGGCCGATGACCTGATCGATGTAATGCAGGTGGATGTGGGTATTGCCCCAGGTGCCGCACAGCATGCCGTCGGCTTCGCCCTTGTGCAGCATCATCGAGCTGATGAGGGTGAGGCGGCGGCGCATTTCGATCTTGGCCATGGCTGGCGTGACGCCCTTTCGACCGGCGAGCTGATGGTAGGTCTGCCAGAAGTCCCGGTAGCGTTCGTCTTGATCGGTGTTGACCACGTCATAGTCTCGCCCCTGCTCCATCCGCAGGCCAAAGCGCTCGATGCGCTGCGCGATGACCGCCGGGCGGCCCACCAGGATGGGGCGCGCCAGATGTTCGTCGACCACCACGCGCACTGCGCGCAGCACCCGCTCGTCCTCGCCCTCGGCATAGACGATGCGCTTCTTCGCGGCCTTCTTGGCCACGCTGAACATCGGCCGCATCAGCGCACCGGACTGATAGACAAACTGCTGCAGGCTGTCGCGGTAGGCGTCCATGTCGGCGATGGGGCGGCGCGCCACGCCGCTCTTCGCCGCAGCCTCGGCGACCGCCGGCGCGATCTTGATCATCAGCCGCGGGTCGAAGGGTTTGGGAATGAGGTAGTCCGGGCCGAAACGCAGCGGCTCTCCCACATAGGTGGCCGCCACCACGTCGCTCTGTTCGGCCTGCGCCAGCTCGGCTATGGCATGCACCGCGGCCACCTCCATCTCCGCCGTAATCGTGGTGGCGCCGCTGTCGAGCGCGCCACGGAAGATGTACGGAAAACACAGCACGTTGTTGACCTGATTCGGATAGTCCGACCGGCCGGTGGCGATGATGGCGTCGGGCCGTACCGCACGCGCCTCTTCCGGCAGGATTTCCGGCGTGGGGTTGGCCAGCGCCAGAATGATGGGCCTGTCGGCCATGCGCTGCGCGTATGCCGGCTTGAGCACACCGCCGGCGGACAGCCCGAGAAACACGTCGGCGCCATCGATGATCTCGGCCAGGGTGCGGGCCGAAGTTTCCTGGGCGAAGCGGCGTTTGTCGTCGTCCATCAGTTCGGTCCGCTCCGTGTGCACAACGCCGGCCAGATCGCTGACCCAGATGTTTTCGCGCGTCATGCCCAGATCGACCAGCAGACTCAGACAGGCCAGCGCCGCCGCGCCTGCGCCCGAACACACCAGCTTGACCTGGGCGATGTCCTTGCCCACCACCTTCAAGCCATTGAGGATGGCCGCGCCGACGATGATGGCCGTGCCATGCTGATCGTCGTGGAACACCGGAATGCTCATGCGGGTGCGCAGCTTGCGCTCGACCTCGAAGCACTCGGGAGCCTTGATGTCTTCGAGATTGATCCCGCCGAACGTGGGTTCCAGCGCGGCGATGACCTCGACCAGCTTGGCCGGGTCTTTTTCGTTCACCTCGATGTCGAACACGTCGATGCCTGCGAACTTCTTGAACAGCACCGCCTTGCCTTCCATCACCGGCTTGGCCGCCAGCGGGCCGATATCGCCCAGACCCAGCACCGCCGTGCCATTGGTGATGACCGCCACGAGGTTGCCGCGTGCGGTGTAGCGGAAGACATCGTCCGGGCGGGCGTGGATTTCCTCGCAGGCAGATGCCACGCCGGGAGAATAGGCCAGCGCCAGATCGCGCTGGTTGGACAGTTGCTTGGTGGCGACCACGGCGAGTTTGCCGGGGCGGGGAAATTCGTGATACTCAAGCGCGGCCTGGCGCAGCTTGGCCTTGGGGTCTTCGGGGCTGGACATATCTGTCTCCGCCTCGCGTGGCCGTCGTGAACGTTTCGCATCTTGTCGCCGCGCGAGTTCGGTCGATTGTAGGAGCCTGCCCGCGCGCCGTTGTGCGAACATGTGACGCACGCACTGCACTGTTCGCTCACCTTCCATGACCGCACCGCTTGGCGAATTCGACCTGATCGCCCGCTTCTTCACCCGTCCCACGCGCCGCGCCACACTGGGCGTGGGCGACGACTGCGCGCTACTGCCCGCACCCGCCGCGGGCGAGCAACTAGCCATCTCCAGCGATATGCTGGTCGAGGGTCGCCATTTCCTCCCCGAGACTGCCCCCGAGGCGCTGGGGCACAAGGCGCTGGCGGTCAATCTGTCCGACCTGGCCGCGGTTGGCGCGCAGCCGCTGGCCTTCACGCTGGCGCTGGCGCTGCCGCAGGCCGACGCCGCCTGGCTGGACACCTTCGCCCGCGGGTTGTTCACGCTGGCCGACGCGCACGACATCGAGCTGATCGGCGGCGACACCACCCGCGGGCCGCGCAATCTGTGCCTCACCGTGCTCGGCACCGTGCCGAAAGGGCGGGCTCTGCTGCGCAGCGCGGCGCAGGCGGGGGACGATCTGTGGGTATCGGGCGCGGTGGGCGATGCGCGGCTGGCGCTCGGGCATCGCCTGGGCGAATGGGCGCTGGAAGCAGAGGATCAGGCCGCGACCTTTGCGCGCATGGACCGGCCGACGCCGCGCGTGGCGCTGGGCCTGGCGCTGCGCGGCGTGGCGCATGCGGCGATCGACATCTCCGACGGGCTGCTGGCCGATCTCGGCCACATTCTGCGGCGCAGCGGGGTGGGTGCCACGGTGAACGCCGACGCCTGCCCGGCCAGCGCGGCGCTGCGCGCGCAGCCGCTGCAGCGCCGCCGCCTGTGCCAGCTCGCCGGCGGCGACGACTATGAACTGCTGTTCACCGCCCCGCCCGCCGTGCGCGATGCGGTGCAGGCCGTCGCCCGGCAGGCCGCCACCGCGGTCTCGCGCATCGGTCGCATCGAGGCGCAACCGGGGCTGCGGCTGATCGACGCAGGCGGACACGTATTGGACAATGCCTTTGCAGGCTTCGACCATTTCCGCAGCGCCTAACCCCATGATCGCCACGCCCCCGCCCCCTCCGCCGCGCGCCAGTTGGCGCTTCATGTGGCGCAACCCGCTGCATGTGCTCGCACTCGGCTTCGGCAGCGGCCTATCGCCTATCGCACCCGGTACGGCGGGCACGTTGTTCGCATGGGCCAGCTACATCGTGCTGTCGCTGTGGCTGTCACCACTGGCCTGGGCCGTCCTCATTGGCGTTGGCACCCTCATCGGCATATGGGCCTGCGGCCACACCTCGCGCGCCCTCGGCCTCGAAGACGCCTCTCCCGTGGTGTGGGACGAAATCATCGCGTTCTGGCTCATCCTGCTGCTGGTCACGCCCTCAGGCTGGGCCGAGCAACTCGCCGCCTTCCTGCTGTTCCGTGCGTTTGACGCGGGCAAATGGCTAGCTGTGGGATGGGCCGATCGCCATGTGAAGGGCGGCTTCGGCATCATGCTCGACGACCTGATCGCCGCCGCCTTCACTCTGCTGGTGATGGCGCTGGGCATCCGGCTTTACGCCCTGATCTGAATTCATGCAGTCCCCCGATTTCGTCGCCCTTTGCACCCAGGCCGCTGCACTGGGCGCAGCGCTGCGTCAGCGCGGCTGGCGGCTGGTCACTGCCGAGTCCTGTACCGGCGGGCTGGTGTCTGCCGCCGTCACCAGCGTCGCCGGGTCGAGCGACTGGTTCGATCGCGGCATGGTGACCTACAGCAACACCGCAAAAACCGATCTGCTGGGGGTGGACACCGCCCTGTTTGCACAAGTGGGCGCGGTCAGCTCGGAAGTGGCACGCGCCATGGCACTGGGCGCACTCCAGCATGCAGGTGCCGAGTTGGCTGTTGCGGTCACCGGCATTGCCGGGCCAGGCGGCGGCACGCCGGACAAACCGGTGGGCACGGTGTGGTTTGGACTGGCCTGGCGCGATTGCGGTGCGGCGCACTGCCAAACCCGTCACATGCTGTTCAAGGGGGACCGCGCCGAGGTGCGGCTGCAGGCCGCGGCATGTGCCCTGCGCTGGGCGCAGGACGCGGCGCAATCCGCGTCAGGGCAACCCTGAAGGCCTTTTGTTTCAGCTCTGCGGTGGAACCGTGTCGTGAAAAGACGGGCGCTGCATCAGCTTGTCGTACAGCTTGGCGAGATTGGGATATTGCTGCTGCCAACCCAGTTCGGGAAAACGGAACACGACATAGCCCAGCGCCGCGCCCACGGCAATGTCGGCCAGAGTGAGGTGGTTGCCGCAGCAAAACGGCTTGTCGCCCAGGCCGTGCGACATGGCCTTGATGCCCGACTCGACCTTGCCCATCTGCCGCGCAATCCAAGCCGAGCTGCGCTGCGCCTCGGTGCGACCGGGCCAGGTCTGTTCCAGCCGCGCGGTGGCGGCGGCGTCCATCACGCCATCGGCCAGGGCCTCCCAGGTGCGAACCTCAGCGCGCTCGCGCCCGCTCGCCGGGATGAGCTTTCCAACGGGGGTGAGGGTGTCGAGGTATTCCACGATCACCCGGGAATCGAAAATCGCCTCGCCGTCGTCGAGCACCAGACAGGGCACCTTGCCCAGCGGGTTGGAGCGACTGATCTGCGTCGAATCCGCCCACACGTTTTCCTCTTCCCACTTGGCGTCGATTTTTTTCTCGGCCAGTGTGATGCGCACCTTACGCACATAAGGACTGGTCAGGGAGCCGATGAGTTTCATGTTGTGGAGCAGCGATAGAAAGGCAATTCAGTATATCAACCGGCCTTGATGGGAGGCCTGGCTCTGCCTGCTTCGCAGAGCCCGGCGCGTCCTACTTCCTACAATACACAGGGATGAGCACGAACCCTTCTCCGCAATCCGCCACGCTGTCCACCCTGGACGCGCTCTCGCCCCTGGACGGGCGCTATTCCACCAAGGTCGACGCCCTGCGCGCCCATCTGTCCGAAGCCGCACTGATGCGCTGCCGCGTGCAGGTCGAGGTGGCGTGGTTCATCGGCCTGTCCGACCTGAGGCTGCCCGAATTCCCCGCGCTGCCTGCTGCGGCGCGCGCCGCGCTGCACGCACTGGTCGAGCGCTTCGGCAGCGCGCAGGCAGCGGAGATCAAGGCCATCGAGCGCACCACCAACCATGATGTCAAGGCGGTGGAATACTGGCTGAAGGCGCAGACTGCGGACATCGCTGACGTGACGCGTCACACCGAATTTTTCCACTTCGCCTGCACGTCTGAAGACATCAACAACACCGCGCACGGCCTGATGCTCAGCGGCGCCCGGCGCGAGGTGCTGCTGCCGCTGCTGCGGCGCGTGCTGCGCCGCTTGCTCGACCTCACCGCAGAACTGGCCGATCAGCCCATGCTGTCGCGCACTCACGGCCAGACGGCCAGCCCCACCACCCTGGGCAAGGAATTCGCCAACTTCGCGCACCGCCTACAACGCGCCATTGTCGCGATCGAGGGTGTGCAGCTCGCCGCCAAGATGAACGGCGCGGTGGGCAACTACAACGCGCACCTGGCGGCCTACCCCGGCGTGGACTGGGAGGCCTTTTCGCGCAAGGTGGTCGAGTCGCTGGGGCTGAGCTTCAATCCCTACACCATCCAGATCGAACCGCATGACGCCATGGCCGAGTTGTTCGACGCGGTCGCCCGCACCAACACCCTCCTTATCGACCTCAGCCGCGACATCTGGGGCTACATCTCCTGGGGCTATTTCAAGCAGAAGACCAAGGCCGGTGAGATCGGCTCATCCACCATGCCGCACAAGGTCAACCCCATCGACTTCGAGAACGCCGAGGGCAACCTGGGCATTGCCAATGCGCTGCTGCGGCACCTGAGCGACAAGCTGCCCATCTCGCGCTTCCAGCGCGACCTCACCGACTCGACAGTGTTGCGCAATATGGGCGTGGCGCTGGGCCACAGCCTACTGGCCTGGGATTCGCTGCTGCGCGGGCTCGACAAGCTGCTGGTCAACCCCGAGCGCCTGGCCGAGGATCTCGAGGCCGCCTGGGAGGTGCTGGCCGAGCCGGTGCAGACCGTGATGCGCCGCCACGGCCTGCCCAATCCCTACGAGCAGCTCAAGGAGCTCACCCGCGGCAAGGCGATCACCGCCGAGTCGATGCGCGCCTTCATCGCCGGGCTGAACCTGCCCGAAGCCGACCGCCAGCGGCTGCTCGCCCTGACTCCAGCGAGCTACACCGGACTCGCCGCCGCGCTCGCCCGTCGCCTGGCCGCCGAGCGCTGACCTTCGAGGAGCCCACCATGCTCAAACTCCTGCTGAAATGGCTGTTGTCCGCCTGCGCGCTTCTGGCCGTGGCCTATCTGTACAGCGGGGTGCAGGTGTCGGGCTTTGCCGCGGCGATGTGGGCGGCGCTGTTCATCGGCCTGCTCAATGCGCTGGTGCGGCCCATCTTGTTCATTCTCACCCTACCGATCACCATTCTCACTCTCGGGCTGTTTTTCTTTGTGCTCAACGCCGCCATGTTCTACGCCGCGTCGGGTGTGATCGATGGGTTTGCCGTGCGCAGCTTCGGCGCGGCGCTGCTGGGGTCCATCCTCTACAGCATCGCCGGGGTCATCATCGATAGCGCGCTGGAGGGGCTGCAACTGGGTCGCCGCCCCTAAAAATACGGCCCGGCATCGCACGTTGCCGGGCCGCATCCATTCGTAGACGTGACGGGGTTCAGCCCTGCCAGGCGCGCACATTGCCCTGCTGCGCCATGTCCATCAGCCGGGCGACACGCTCCTCGGTGGCCGGGTGCGTGCTGAACAGCTTGGCGATGCCGCCGCCGTGCAGCGGGTTGAGAATCATCATCTGCGCCGTGGCGGGGTGCGCCTCGGCGGCGGCAAATGGCACGCCACGCGCATAGGCCTCGATTTTTTGCAGGGCTGCAGCCAGCGCAGCCGGGTCTCCCGAAATTTCGGCGCCGCCCCGATCCGCCTCGAACTCGCGGGCGCGGGAAATGGCCATCTGGATCAGGCTCGCGGCCAGCGGCGCCAGGATCGCCACGGCCATGCTGGCGATCGGGTTCGCGGGGCGACCTTCGGCGTCGCGCCCGCCAAAGAACATCGCAAAATTCGCCAGCGCCGAAATGGCACCGGCCATCGTCGCCGAAATGGTGGAGATCAGAATATCGCGGTGTTTCACATGCGCGAGTTCATGCGCCATCACTCCGCGCAGTTCGCGGGCGCTGAGCACCCGCAGGATGCCCGTGGTGGCCGCGACCGCCGCGTGCTCCGGGTTGCGCCCGGTGGCGAAGGCGTTGGGCGCATCTTCCTGGATGAGATAGACCCTAGGCATAGGCAGACCGGCTCGCTGCGCGAGTTCCTGCACCATCGCGTAGAACTGGGGCGCGCTGCTGGCATCGACTTCCTGCGCGTTGTACATCTTCAGCACCATCTTGTCGCTGAACCAGTAGCTGAAAAAATTCATGCCCAGGGCGAACAACAGCGCCAGCATCATGCCCTGCTTGCCACCCAACATCGAGCCAATCACCACGAAGAGCGCGGTGATCGCAGCCATCAGGATGGCGGTTTTCATGACGTTGAACATGCTTCTCTCCGATACGTTTGGATACAACAAGGTATAGATTGTGCAGGCAATCAAGAGTTCAAGCCCGATCGGGTTTTAGGGCAACACCAGTCCCGTGAGATCGCTCGTGCCCTGCGCCCATTGCGCCATGTCCTTCATTGTGCCGCCGGGTTTTTGCAGGCGTGTGATGCGCAACACCCCCTCAGCGCAGCGCACATCCAGGCCCTCCGCTTGCATCTGCAGCACCGCGCCGGGCGCTTTCTGCATCTGGTCTGCGGACGCCGCAACAGCGACGGCTGCACCCACCTTGATGATGCGGCCATCCGGCAGGGAGAACTGCGTGCCCGGCCAGGGCGAAAAGGCGCGCACCCGGCGCGCCAGCAGGTCTGCTGGCTGTGTCCAATCGAGCACGGCCTCTGATTTGGCGATTTTTGCCGCATAGGTCACGCCTTCTGAAGGCTGCGGCCGTGCAGGTAGGGCGCCGCGTTCCAGCGCGTCCAAGCCCTGCACCACCAGTTCCGCACCTAGGGCCGCGAGCTTGTCATGCAGCGTGGCCGCGGTGTCGTCCGGCGAAATGGGCAGCGCCTTGTGAAGCAGCATATCGCCGGTGTCGAGGCCCGCGTCCATCTGCATCAAGGTGATGCCGGTTTGCGCATCGCCCGCCTCGATCGCACGCTGGATGGGCGCCGCGCCACGCCAGCGGGGGAGCAAAGAGCCGTGGATGTTCAGGCACCCCAGTCGCGGCAAGGTGAGCACCGAAACCGGAAGGATCAGCCCGTACGCGGCAACGACCATCACGTCGGGCGCTGCAGCGCGCAAGGCGTCATGCGCGGACGCAGCCTGATCGGCGTAACGCCCGTCAAGCCGCAGGCCCTGGGGCTGGAGCAAAGACATCTGGGCCGCCAGCGCCACCTGTTTGACCGCACTGGCCTGTAGATTCATGCCGCGTCCGGCCGGGCGATCCGGCTGAGTGAGCACCAGCGGCACGACATACCCAGCCGCCAGAATGGCACGCAGCGCCTGCGCGGCGAATTCCGGCGTACCGGCAAACGCCACGCGCAAACGTCGGCCAGGCGCGGTGGCGGACAACCCGCTCAAGCCGCCTGCCTCTGGCGCTTGAGCATCTTGGTCTTGATGCGATTGCGCTTGAGCGGCGAGAGGTAATCGACAAACACCTTGCCCAGGAGATGATCCATCTCATGCTGGACGCACACCGCGGTCAGCCCGTCGGCGTCCATCTCGAAGGGCTCGCCGTTGGCGTTGAGTGCGCGCACCCGTACGGTGGCCGGGCGCACGACCTTGTCGTAGATGCCGGGAACCGACAGGCAGCCCTCCTCCCATTCCTTGTCCTCGTCACTATGGCGCAGGATTTCCGGGTTGATCAGCACCACCGGGCGGTTGCGCTCCTCGGAGGTGTCCATCACGATGATACGCTCATGCACATCCACCTGCGTCGCCGCCAGCCCCACCCCGTTCGCCTCGTACATGACATCGAACATCGCCGCGACCAGCGCACGCACGCGGTCATCTACCTCGGCAACCGGCTTGGCCACGGTGTAGAGACGAGGATCTGGATATTGGAGGATGTGGAGGATGGGAGACTTTTCCATGTCTGCATTTTAGTAATTTCCGATGGGGGCGAGGTTTCCCATTGGAAAAATAGGGGAGCACAGGACCACACGGCCCGCAGCACGCGCCGGACGCCGCAACATTCTCGCAACTGCAGCTTCGGTGCAAACTGCGATTTGATTGCCGCGTCAAAGTGCTGCATGCACAATGTCAGCCAGATTCTTCATAGACAGGCCCTGGAGTCGCAAACTTCCACGGGGGGCAGATTCACAAAAACCACACCGCGCCGGATGTGGCCACGGTTTAGATCTGGGGACAAGCGCCATGCTGAAACAGGCTTTCCATCACCCTTTGCGTCATGCGCTCACCGCCGCGCTGCTGCTCGGTGGCGCGCTGTCGCTGACCTGTCACGCTGCTGACTCCCAGCCAGCCGCGCCGAGCCTGCACGGTCTGCCCAACTATCCCGTTGCACCTGCCCAGAGGGCGCAGGCGGAACTCACCGCGCAAATCGGCGTGCCCGTTTCCGAACTGGCCGCCAACGCCCCGCCGAAATACACCGTCAAGCGCGGCGACACACTGTGGGCCATTTCCGGCATGTATCTGCGCAAGCCGTGGGACTGGCCCAAGCTCTGGGGCATGAACCTGCAGCAGATCCGCAATCCGCACTGGATCTTCCCCGGCCAGGTGCTCTACCTCGACATTTCGGATGGCCGCGCCCGCCTGAGCATGGGCAGCGGCAGCCAGGGCATCCCGACGGTCAAGCTCAACCCGCAGGTGGAATCAAGCGCGTTGCCGCCCGAGGGCATTCCCACCATTTCACCCGAACTCATCGCGCCCTTCCTCACCCAGCCCCTGATCGTCGAGCCGGACACGCTGGAGGCCTCGCCGCGCATCGTTGCGCTGCCCAAAGGCCACACCATGGCCTCGCCCGGCACGCAGGTGTATGTCCGCGGTGATGTGAGCAAGGCCACGCGATACCAGCTCTACCGCCCGGCCAAGCCTCTGGTCGATCCGGCCACCAAAAAGATCATTGCCTATCAGGCCGATTATCTGGGCACCACCAGTCTGGCCGAGGCGCCTTCCGGCCCGGACGCGGTGTCGGTGTTCCGAGTGGATGGCATCGAGCGTGAAGTGGGCGTGGGAGACCGGCTGGTCATCGCCCCGCCGCGTGAGTACCTGAACTACACCCCGCACGCCCCGGCCAAGCCGATCAGCGGTGACATCGTCTCCATTTATGGCGACCTGAACATGGCGGCGAAGAACAGCGTGGTTGCCCTCAACCGCGGCGCGGCTGACGGCCTGGAGCGCGGCGACGTGCTGGCGCTGTGGCACAGCAGTCGCATGGTCAAGGATGTCACCGCGCCCGGCAAGCCGGAAATCGAAATTCCCGACCGCCGCATCGGCCTGATGATGGTGTTCCGCACTTTCCAGCACGTGGCCTACGCCCTCATCCTGTCGGCGGACGAACCCGTGGAAGTCGCAGACCGCTTCACCCAACCCTGAACTGCGTGCCGCGCAGCCGCGCATGACCGCCGCCGACGACCTGGCTGACTGGCTGCGGCTGATGCAGACCCCGGGCGTTGGTGCGCTCACAGCGCGTCAATTGCTCTCGGCGTTGGGGCCGCCGCGGCAAATCTTTCAGGCCTCCCACACCGCGCTCCTGCGCTTGGTCAGCGCCACGGTCGCATCGTCCCTGCTGACCGAGCCCGACAGCGAAACGCAAGACCGCATCGCCCACGCACTGGAGTGGGCCGAACAACCCGGCCACGCCTGCCTCACCCTGGACAATCCCGGCTATCCGCAAAGCCTGCTCGACATCCCCGATCCGCCACCGCTTCTCTACGCCCTGGGCAACGCAGCGCTCTTGCGGGCGCCCCGATTGCTGGCGATGGTGGGCGCCCGCACCCCGACCGCGCAGGGCGAGCGCGATGCCCAGGCCTTCGCCCAGGCGTTCAGCGAAGCGGGCGTGACCATCGTCTCCGGCTTCGCGCTGGGCATTGACGCCGCGGCGCATCGCGGTGCGCTTGCGGCCACGGGCGCGCAGGCCGGATCGACCATCGCAGTGCTCGGCACCGGCTGCGACCGCGTCTATCCGCCGCGTCACCGCGATCTGGCGCATGCGGTCGCTGAGTTCGGGCTGCTGCTGTCCGAATTCCCGCTGGGAACGTCCCCGTCGAAAGGCAATTTCCCGCGCCGCAATCGCCTCATCAGCGGCCTGTCACGTGGGGTGCTGGTGGTCGAGGCGGCGACGCATTCGGGCTCGCTCATCACCGCCCGCCTCGCGGGCGAGCAAGGCCGCGAGGTGTTCGCCATGCCCGGCTCCATCCACAACCCCTTGGCCCATGGCTGCCATCAGCTGATCCGCGAAGGCGCCAAACTGGTGGAAACCGCGCAGGACGTACTGGAAGAATTTGGCTGGGACGCACCATTGTCCGCCGCCGAGCCCGCCCCTGCCGCCGCGCAGGACACCGCCACAGACCCGGCCGAGGCTCCCGAGTGCGACATCCTGCGCGCCCTCGGATATGACATCCGCGACTTCGACGACCTCTCGGCGCGCACCGGCTGGCCCGCTGACCGGCTGGGCGCGCGCCTGCTTGAACTGGAGTTGCAAGGCCATGTCGCCCGCCTGCCCGGCGGTCGCTTCCAGCGCATCGCCCGCGTCTGAGTGCTTTGGCACACCGCCCATTCCGCCGCAGCAGGGTCGGAATGGGCGGCCTTCCAAGACGGCATCGGGCTATGCATAGAATGGTTGCATGTTCGACATACTGATGTATCTCTACGAGTCCTACTGGCACCCGCAGGCCTGCCCCGAGTTCGGCCAGCTCTCGCGCAAGCTCAGCGCTGCTGGGTTCGAGAGCGATGAAATCCACGAGGCGCTCGACTGGCTGCGCGGCCTCGACAGCGCCGTGGGCGGCCTGCAAACCCAGCAGGCGCAAAGTGCCTCATCGATCCGTCTTTACGCCCCGCAGGAAGTCGACTGCCTGGGCCTGGAAGCCATTGGCTATCTCAACTTCCTTGAAAGCGCTGGTGTGCTCAAACCCCATTTGCGCGAACTCACCATCGAGCGGGCCTTGGCGACCGGCATGCAGCCGTTGCCGCTGGAGCACCTCAAGACCATCGTGTTGATGATCTTCTGGCGCCTGGACGAAGAACCGGACGCCCTGATTCTCGACGAGCTTTTCGTCGAGGCTGAAGACCGCGTCGTGCATTGAGCGGCCCCGGCTCTACGCACCCTGCAGCCCGCAGTAAGACGTTCACTCCACAAACACTGAAAGATTCCGATGCAACTCTCCCGACTCCGCATTAGCCTGGGCGCCGCCCTGCTCGGCAGCCTGACTCTCGCGGGCTGCGGCGGCGGCTCCAGCAGCAAATTTGAAGGCTCGGTCGTCACCGGGCAGGTGCTGATGGGCCCGCAAAACCCCGCAGACACCTCGGGCGGCCCAGTCTCGGGCGCCACCGTCTGCGCCTACGCTTTTCTCGCCAACGGCTCGCCGCTCTACACCATCTCCACCGCGACTTCGCCTTACTCCTACTCCAACAGCCCCGCGGCTATCTGCCAGACCACCGGGGCGAACGGCAGCTTCAGCTTCAACCTGACCAACGGCGTCTACGGCCCGGTGCTGCTGCAGGCAACGCTCGGCAGCTATCGGTTCGGCACCAGCAGCGCATCGCGCGGAAACTACACCTTGAACACCTTGACCTCGACCGCGCTCAACCTCCCGAGCAACACCTCGCCAGCACCGGTCAACTACTTCATCGCGACCAACACCACGCTGCAGGCAGTGATCGATGTCGGCGGCGGCGGCACGGTATCGACCAACATCACCCCACTGACCACCTTTGCCGTGGCCCGCTCCAACCCGATCAACGGCTTCACCGTGACCGCCTACCAGAGCAATCTGAGCAACGTCGCCGCGCAGCTGGGCATCAAAGGTGTGACCAACCTGGCCACCGCGATTCCGGGCAATTCGGCAAGCGATCCCAACGGCACCTACGGCCAAGCCATGCTCGGCGTCGAGCAGTATCTGGCCACCATGACGCCCAACGGCAGCAACGCCGACGATCCGTACGGCGCCAATCTGCTGAACTGGACCAACCTCGGCACGGTGTCGACCGATTACTCGTCGGCCTACAACGCCGCCAACAGTACGAGTCAGACCTTCGGTACGAGTCAGACCTTCAGCTTCAACTGATTCATTGTCCCGTCCACAAAAAAGCCAGCTTGTGCTGGCTTTTTTGTTGCCTGGGCGGGATCACACCACGGCACCGGCATTCGGGTCGTTGCTGCTGCCGCTGGGCTTGTTGCCGCCGGGCTTAATGAGGTCTTCGCGCTTGACGCCGAACCACATCGCCAAGGCGGCTGCGACGAACACCGAGCTGTAGATGCTCATCGAAATGCCGATGATCAACGCCAATGCGAAGTAATGCAGCGCAGGGCCGCCGAAAAAGAACATGGAAAACGCCATCGCCAGCGTGGAACCGTGGGTGATGACGGTGCGGCTGATGGTGTTGGTGATGGCGCTGTCGATGACCTGCACCGTGGTGTACTTGCGGTATTTGCGAAAGTTCTCGCGCACCCGGTCGAAGATCACCACCGACTCGTTGACCGAATAGCCCAGCACCGCCAGCACGGCCGCCAGTACCGGCAGCGAGAACTCCCACTGGAACAGCGCAAAGAAACCGAGCACGATGACCACGTCGTGCAGGTTGGCGAGAATGGCGGCCACCGAAAACTTCCACTCGAAACGCACGGCCAGATAGGCGACGATGCCGAAGATCACCAGCGTCAGCGCCTTGAGGCCATCGGTGGCCAGCTCGGAACCGACCTGCGGGCCGACGAATTCGGTGCGGCGCTGCTGCGCCTGCGGGTCAGCGGCCAGCAGCCCGGCCATGACCTTGGTGCTCTGCTCGGAGCTGGTCTCGCCCTTGTGCAGCGGCAGGCGGATGACCACGTCGTTGGCGTTTCCATAAGCCTGCACCTGCGCATCGGCGTAGCCGAGCTTGGTCAGGGTGGAGCGAACAGCGTCGATATTGGCGCCCTGGCTGTAGCCGACTTCCATAACGGTGCCGCCGGTGAATTCGATCGACAGATTGAGACCGCGGGTGATGAGAAAGAACACGGCGGCAGCGAACAGCAGCGCGGAGACGACATTGAAGGTCAACGCATTGCGCATGAACGGAATGTCGCGCTTGATTCGGAAAAATTCCATGATGGGTCTTGAATCGTGGGTCTGTGCGGTTTAGTGCACCTTGCGGCGCGGCTTGGTGCTGCGCGGCGCGGGCGCGTCGAGCGGCTTGCCGGCCTTCACCGCGTCACGCGCGGCACCTGTCGACAGCGCACTGGCTGTGGCCTCGGCCGCCTGCGGCTTCCAGATCTGGCCGATGGAGATGCTGTGCAGACGGCGCTTGCGGCCATACCAGAGGTTGATCAGGCCGCGCGAGAAGAACACCGCCGAGAACATGGAGGTGAGGATACCCAGCACGTGCACCACGGCAAAGCCGCGGATGGCACCCGAGCCGAAGATCAGCAGCGCGACCCCGGCGATCAGGGTGGTGACGTTGGAGTCGAAGATGGTGGCCCAGGCACGCTCGTAACCGTGGAAGATGGCGTTCTGCGGGCTGGCGCCGTTGCGCAGTTCCTCGCGGATGCGCTCGTTGATCAGCACATTGGAGTCGATCGCCATGCCCAGCGCCAGCGCCATCGCGGCAATGCCCGGCAGGGTCAGCGTGGCCTGCAACATCGACAGCACGGCCACCAGCAGCAGCAGGTTGACCGCCAGTGCGATCGACGAGATCACGCCGAAGAACATGTAGTAGATCGACATGAACACGACAATGGCGACAAAGCCCCAGGTCACCGAATGGAAGCCCTGATTGATGTTCTGCTGCCCCAGGCTGGGGCCGACGGTGCGCTCTTCGATGATGGTCATCGGCGCGGCCAGGGCGCCGGCGCGCAGCAGCAGTGCGGTGTCGTTGGCTTCCTGCACGGTCATGTTGCCCGAGATCTGCACCCGCCCCCCGGCGATTTCGCTGCGGATGACCGGGGCGGTGATGATCTCGCCACGATTGCGGTCGAACAGGATCATCGCGGTGCGCTTGCCCACGTTCTCGCGGGTCACGTCCTGGAAAATGCGCGCGCCCTTGGAATCAAGGGTGAGGAACACCGCGGGCTCGTTGTTCTGCTGGTCGAAGCCAGGCTGAGCATCGGTGAGGTTGTCCCCGGTGAGCAGCACGTCGCGCTTGACCGCGAGCTTGCCGCCCTGCCGGTCCGGAAAGATCTGGTCACCGGGCGGCAGCGGGCCCTGCCCGGCCAGCGCAGCCTGTGCGGCGACACTGTCATCGACCATGCGCACTTCGAGCGAGGCGGTGCGGCCCAGAATGTCCTTGGCGCGCGCCACATCCTGAATGCCGGGCAGTTCGACCACCACGCGGTCGCGGCCCTGCTGCTGGATGATGGGCTCGGCCACGCCCAGCTCGTTGATGCGGTTGTGCAGGGTCTGGATGTTCTGCTTGATCGCGTAGTCCTCTTCCTGCGTCACGGCAGCAGGCGTCAGGCTGACGCTGAAACTATTGGGGCCGTTTGGTGCCTGCGGGGCAAATTGCAGATCGGCATGCTGGCGGGTGATGAGATCTTTGGCCTGATTGAAGGCGGCCGCGTCGACGAACACGCCCTGGATGGTGTCGCCCACGCGCTCCAGCTTGGTGTAGCGCACGTCCTTGTCGCGCAGGTCGCGGCGCAGTTCGCCGGAAATGGAGTCGAGCTTTTTCTGCACTGCGGCCTGCATATCGACCTGCAGCAGGAAGTGCACGCCGCCGCGCAGATCGAGACCAAGGTACATGGGGTTCGCGTTGAGTGCGGTCAGCCAACTGGGCGAGCGCGACAGCAGGTTCACCGCGACCACGTAGCGCGGATTGTCCGCATCCGGATTGAGCGCCTTGGCCAGCACATCGCGGGCCTTGAGCTGCACGCTGGTGTTGCTGAAGCGGTAATTCACCGTGGTGCCGTTGAAGTCGGCCGAATCGGGCTTGAGCGCGGCGGCGTCGAGAATCTGCTCACCCTTGAGCAACAGGGCGTTGTCCACCTTGCTGCCGCCGGTGCTGGAAATCTGCACCGATGGCGATTCGCCGTACAGATTGGGCAGCGCGTACACCGCGCCCACCACCAGCACGACAGCCATGATGAGATATTTCCACCAGGGATAACGATTCATAGCTACAACCTCGGTTCAGCCGCGCAATCCAGGCGGCGCCAACAAAAAACTGCGCAAGCCCGGCCTGCACAGCGCGTTCCGCGTCAGCGCGGAACCGTGCGATCAGACGCCGCTCTTGATGGTGCCCTTGGGCAGCACCATGGTCACGGCGCTGCGCTGCACCTGCACTTCGGTATTGGCCGCGATTTCCAGCGTGACATAGTTGTCGTTGATCTTGCTGATCTTGCCCACCATGCCGCCAGTGGTGACCACTTCGTCGCCCTTGCCGAGCGCTGCGAGCATGGCGCGCAGTTCCTTTTGCTTTTTCATCTGCGGGCGCAGCATGACAAAGTAAAGAATGACAAACATCACGATGATGGGCAGCAGGCTCATCAGGGTGGAGCCAGCGCTGGGCGCCGGGGCGGCCGCTTGGGCGTGGGCAACGGAAATGAAATTCATGAGTGGTTTGGAACGGTGGAATGTATCGGCATCCCGGCGGGTGGCCGGGGTCGGTCATCCCGTATTGTCGCAAAGCTGCGCGTCTGTGCCGCAATTCCCAGGATTTCCGTGTTCCACCCGCCAGGGCATCGTCACGCGCAGCACATAACATCGCACTTTTCAATCCGAAAGCCCGCACCATGAACCCTCTGCGCATCGGCATCGTTGGCGGCACCGGCTACACCGGGGTGGAACTGTTGCGCCTGCTGGCGCGCCATCCGCACGCGGAACTGGTGGCGATCACCTCGCGCAAGGAAGCGGGCATGCCGGTTGCCGAGCTGTTCCCCAGCCTGCGCGGGCAGGTCGACTTGGCCTTTTCCACTCCGGACGACGCGCCGCTGCACACCTGCGACGTGGTGTTCTTCGCGACGCCGCACGGTGTGGCCATGGCGCAGGCGCGCAGGCTGATCGACGCCGGGGTGCGGCTGATCGACCTGGCCGCCGATTTCCGGCTGCAAAACCTCGCCGAATTCACCCAGTGGTACGGCATGGAGCACGCCTGCCCGGACCTGCTGGGCGAAGCGGTGTACGGCCTGCCGGAACTGCACCGCGCTGCCGTCGCCAAGGCGCGCATCGTCGCCAATCCGGGCTGCTATCCCACTACGGTGCAGCTGGGTTTCGCACCGCTGCTGCGCACATCGGGGTTGGCCGAGGCCGATCATCTGGTCGCCAATTGCGTCTCGGGCGTGTCCGGCGCGGGGCGCAAGGCGGAAATCGGCTTTCTGTTCAGCGAGGCGTCCGACAATTTCAAGGCCTACGGCGTGAAGGGCCATCGCCACGGCCCGGAAATCAACGAGCAGCTGCGCCGCATCGCCGGTGTGGCGCCGGGCTGCAGCGCGGTCGACTGCCTGTTCGTGCCGCATCTGGCGCCGATGATCCGCGGCATGCACTCCACCCTTTACGCCCGGCTGACGCCCGCGGGGCAGGCGGTCGATCTGCAGGCGCTGTACACCCAGTTCTACGCGCAAGAGCCGTTTATCGATGTACTGCCCGCGGGCAGTACGCCCGAGACCCGCTCGGTACGCGGCGCCAACGCCCTGCGCATCGCGGTGCACAAGCCGCGGCCTGATACCGCGATGATCCTGGTGGTGCAGGACAACCTGACCAAGGGCGCGTCGGGTCAGGCGGTGCAGAACATGAATGTGATGTTCGGCCTGCCCGAGAGCGCCGGGCTGGACGGCCTGGCAGTGCTGCCTTGAGCGGCCGTGGCAATGCCGCTGCGCGCGCAGGGTCTTGCGCGGCACTAAAATTGCGGATCTTTGAAGGAGAAGCCCATGAGCGCCATGCTTGACACTGCCCCCGCCGCCGAAATGGCCGCCCCGCCCGCGCCGCTGCTGTTCACCGACAGCGCCGCGGCCAAGGTCAAGGAATTGATCGACGAGGAAGGCAACAACGACCTGAAGTTGCGCGTGTTCGTGCAGGGCGGCGGCTGCTCAGGCTTTCAGTACGGCTTCACCTTCGACGAGGCGGTCAACGAGGACGACACGCAGATGGTGAAAAACGGCGTCACCCTGCTGATCGACGCGATGAGCCTGCAATACCTGGTCGGCGCCGAGATTGACTACAAGGACGGGCTCGAAGGCGCGCAGTTCGTGATCAAGAACCCGAACGCCACAACCACCTGCGGCTGCGGCTCGTCGTTTTCGGTCTGACGGCCTTTCCCCCTTTCGCGCTGCACCAAGAACCGCCTTTGCAGGCGGTTCTTGTTTTTCAGCCTCAGGCCCACTGACCGTCGGCCTTGCGGCGCAGGGTGTTACCGCTGGCATCGATGCGCAGGATGTGCAGCCAGCCGCCATCGACCAGGTCGCGCACCAGTTGGTGCTTGGCGATGATGGCGTCGATCGCCTCCTGCGGCGCCTCGAGAAACACCGACAACCGCACCGGCTCGTGCATCCAGCGCTGGCCGTCGTGCACCGACTGCAGCGGCAGGCCCACGCGCAGGTCGCCGCCGTTGCCCTCGAGCACACCGATCGCGCCACCGACAATGTTGTGCAGCACCTTGTTGCCGCTGCCCAGGCGCGCGGCATCGACCACCGAGCCGTAGTACTGCAGGTTGATCCAGTTGGCCACGACCATCGGCGCGGTCATGATCAGCTCCAGAATCTTGAAGCCCGCGTCGTTCTGCCAGACGTAGTCGTGCAGAAAGGCGCGGCCCTGCAGATCCAGCCCGGCGGTGCGCTGGCGCGGCGCGGCGATGAACGCGGCATTGTTCGCCAGCGCCCACTCCGGCCGCACCTGCGCCCAGTCGCGGCTGCGGTGCTGCACCTCGGCATGCACCTTGTGGTCGGGCAGATGCGACAGCCCCAGGAAGGCGGCGCGCTCCACGCGGGTCAGGTCGCCCGCCTGATCCAGCCATTGCCGGATCTGCACCAGGTCGTCGTTGAATTCGGCCGGGAGCTCGCCGGTGTCGAGCAGGCGCACCGCGTCGGTGGTGGTGTCGTGCAGCGCGGGCAGGAACCAGGTGTCGTGCGGAATGGCGATGCCGCGCACTTGCAGCCCCTGGCGCACCGCAGGCTGGTTGAGCAGCGCGGCAACCACCCGCGCGCTGGCCTCGCCGGTCTGCCCGGCGCAGGCGCCGCAGTCCAGACTGGTGGCATGCGGGTTGTTCACCGTGGTGCTGCCGTGCCCGACCAGCAGCACCAGCCGGGCGAACTGTTCGGTCAGCCCCATGGCACGCAGAATGCGCTCGGCATTGTCCACCCGGTCGGTCTCGGGAATGCCCACAGGCAGCACGCGGCTAGGGTGCGCATGGCCGCTGCAAGCCGCCGCGCTCTGGGAGAGAACCGGCCGCAGCCGGACGAAGGTGCCGGCGTCTAGCCCCTGGGTGGTCGGGTCGGGCACCGGGCGCGACCAACCCAGACTGTTCGCCAGCAGCTTGGGCGCGTACAGCAGACCCGCAGCCTCGACGAAGGAGAAGCAGGACGCGGCCGAGAGCTTGAATCCCTTCCACGCCTTGGCCATTGCCAGCCGCTGGCGACGCTGCTGCGCGAGCTGCGGCGTACTGCCGCCTTCGACCTGTTCGGCAATGCAGTAGCTCGGGTTGAAGATCACCGGCACATGCGAGCGCCCGCTGTCGGCGCCCAGCGGCAGGAATTCGATGAACATGCCGAAGAACCCGGCAAACCCCAGGGTCTGCACCTGCGGCGCCACAGTCTCCAAGCTGCGACGGAACACCTCTGAGCGCACGTCGATGCAGAACGCCGCCTGCACCGCGGGCCGGGGTGGCTTCGCCGGGGATGCGCGCTTGAGCCCTTTCGCGATGTGGCGCTGCACCCCGACTTCCATCGCCAGCAGCAGCACGCGGTCGATTTCCGCGGCGGCCTGGCGCTTGGTCGAAGGCGGACGCATGCTCGCGGCCAGCATCTCCTGCCAGCGCGCCATCAGCGCCGAGCTGCGCTTTTCCTGGTAGAGCAGCACATCCCACATCAGGCGGATGGCCAGCAGGTCGACGATGGAGTCGTCGCGCCCGCCCTGCAGCTCGGCCTGCCAGCGCAGATAGCGCGTCCACGCGGCCCAGCCGTTGATGCTCAGCAGCGCGGCATGGAGGTAGCGCTCGACCGCGGCGTCGGGAATGTCCAGCTGCGCCAGCGCCCAGGCGATCGCCTCGCGCGGCTGTGCGGGCAGGCGAGAGACCGCGGCGCGAAAGTCGCCCAGACCCATCATTGCCGGGCTGCGGTCGATCATCGCTGCGGCCTTCCAGCTGGCGTAGAGACCCAGCCCGCGCCAGGGCATGCCAACAAAAGCCTGCCCGAGGTCGAAATACGCCGCGCAGTGCAGGCTGATGCGCTCGGTGACGAAGCTGGACCACAGCCCGCCCTCGACCCGCTCCAGGATCACGCTGACCGGCGCCATGCCCAGCCGTGGCTTGGGCGCGCGGGTGGACAGGGTGTGCAGCACGTCCTGCACGTCCAGTGCGCTGCCCAGGCGGGTGAGCGCCTCGTCGATGTCCTCGGGGGCGATGCGGCCGCTGTCGATCTGCTCGCGCCAGTAGTCCCACGGCATGTACAGGCTGCTGCCGGCCACCCGCGCGAGCAGGTCAGAGGCGTCCTGAAAGCGCAGGTCGCGCAGCCCGAAGTACGGGTTAACCGCAACGAAATGCTTGAGCGGCCACAGCGGGGCGATACGCGCGCAGGCAGCGTCGATGCGGGCATCGAGCTGCTCGGCTGCGGTCAAGGCTGGGGTGGCGTCGATGAGGTTCATGTCAGGCTCCGGTCGAAAGGGGAGAAACGGCTTGCAGCGTTGGCGACGGCCAGGCGCGCTGCAACAGGCGGGTGATCGCCACGTCGATGTACAGGCCGTTGTAGAGGTGCACCCACAGCCGCTGGCGCAGCGCCGAGGGGCTGTTGGCAATGAAGCGTTGCGCGGTCAGCAGCACCAGGAACACACCGATGACCAGCGGCACCAGCCAGATCTGCGCCGCGGCTGCTGCGGGCTGAAGCGGCACCACACTGCCGCGCAGCAGCGCGTCGAAGGCGGCATGCAGCATGTAGTAGGCCGCGCACACCACTGCGGCCAGCCCCAGCGCGCGCAGCCACTGCGCCGCGCCAAGCACCGCGGTGGTCTGCAACAGCAACTGCGCAGTCGCCACCGACACGATGGCCGCTGCGGCGATCAGCGCCGGCTCGTGGCGCCAATCCATCCCGAACGCCGCCGCCAGCCCGAGCGAGATCGCCGTCGCCAGCGCGAGCATCGCGACCGTCTGCGCTGCGCCAGCACGGGCCCCGGAGTAGCGCACCACCGGGGCGCGAAAACCGTCCACCCCACTGCCCGAAGCCAGGAAGGCGTGCGCCTTATACAACGAGTGCGCCACCAGATGCAGCATCGCCAGGCTGTAGAGCCCCAGGCCGCATTCGAGCAGCATGAACCCCATTTGCGCGGTGGTGGACCAGGCTAGCGACACCTTGATACTGGTCTGGGTGAGCATGACCAGCGAAGCCAGCGCCAGGGTCACCAGCCCGACCAGCGCCAGCACCGACAGCGCCAGACCCGACTGCGACATCAGCGGGCTCATGCGCAGCACCAGGAACGCCCCGGCGTTGACGATGCCCGCGTGCAGCAGCGCCGACACCGGCGTGGGTGCTTCCATCACCTGGATCAGCCAGCCGTGCAGCGGAAATTGCGCCGATTTCAGCGCCGCGCTGAGCACCACCAGCAGCGCGGCCGCCTGCAGTCCGAGCGGCAGCGGCTGCAGCGGCGCGGCCAGCCGAGCGTACAGCTCAGGCAGTTCCAGGGTGTGCAGATGGCTGCCGATCAGCAGTACCGCCAGCAGCAGCGACACATCGCCGATGCGGCTGGCGATGAATTTCTTGTGCGCCGCGAGCATCGCCGCCGGACGCTCGCGGTAGAAGGTGAGCAGCTGGTGCAGGCACAGGCTGGTGGCCATCCACGCCAGAGCGAACAACAGCAGATTGCCGCTGACAATCAGTGTCAGGATCGCCGCCAGGGTCCACATCAGCCACAAATGGAACCGCCCCTGACCTGGCTCGCGGTCGAGATAGGTGCGTGCAAAACGCGAGACGATCACGCCGACAAACGACACCAGCAGCAGCATTACCAGGGTGACCGCGTTCAGATAAACGCTGAGCGAAAACGCGCCGATATGGCCCGGCAGCGCGATGGAAAACGCGCTCCACGCCGCCGGTGGCCGCAGCGCAAACGCCGCAGCGATGGCGACCGCCGCAGCAAACGCGGCCCAGGCTGCCGCGGCATTGAGCCGGGCGACTGTTGCCGGCCGCGCCGCAGCCCAGCGGCTGCCGAGCAGACCGGCCAGCCAGAGCACCGCTGGCGGCACCAGGCCAACGGCGGGGGAAACAACAGGGGTGATGTCCGTCATGGGGCTCTCCTCGGAGGGTTCGCAGCGCCACGGGAATGGGCGTGCTGAGAATGGGAAAGCAGTCTAGGGAGAGCCCAACAAAAACTCTAATGAATTGTTATCATCAAAATCATTGCCTTTTGGCTATACATCCGGGAGCAAAGCCGATGCTGCATGTCACCCTGCGTCAGTTGCGCACCTTCGAGGCCGTGGCGCGGCTGCACAGTTTTTCGCGCGCGGCCGAGGAGCAGCATGTCACCCAGCCCACGGTGTCCAAGCAGATTCGGCTGCTGCAGGAATCCGTGGGGCTGCCGCTGATCGAGCAGATCGGCAAGCGCATTTATCTCACCCAGGCGGGCGAGGCACTGTATGCCACCTGCGGCGGTTGGCTGCAGACCTGGGGCCGGTTCGAGCAGACCATCGCCGATCTCAAGGGCATCAAGCAGGGTCGGTTGCGCATCGCCACGGTCACCACGACCAAATATTTCATGCCGCGGCTGCTCGGCCCGTTCTGCAATGCCTATCCCGGCATCGACATCACGCTCGAAGTGGTCAACCGCGACCGCGTGCTCGAACGTCTGGCGCGCAATCAGGACGATCTGTATGTGATGGGCGTGCCGCCCGACGATCTGGACATCGTGCGCGAGCCGTTTCTGGAAAACACCCTGGTGGTGCTGGCCGCTGCGGACCACCCGTTGGCCGGGCGCAGCGGCATCACCCTGGACGAAGTCGCCCGCGAGCCCTTCATCCTGCGCGAGCGCGGCTCGGGCACGCGGCTGACCGTGGAGCGGGTGTTCCGCGAGCGCGGCCTGAGTTTGAGCGTGCGCATGGAACTGGGCAGCAACGAGGCGATCAAGCAAGCGGTGGCCGGCGGGCTGGGGCTGGGCATCCTGTCGCTGAGCACCCTGCACGCCGACCCGCGTCTGGACGAAGTGGCGGTGCTCGACGTCGAGGGCTTTCCGATCCACCGTCACTGGTATGTGGTGTGGCCGCGCGACAAGGATCTCTCGGTGGTCGCGCAGGCGTTTCTGGATTTTCTGCGCAGGCATGTGGATCTGCTCTCGCACCGCGAGCTGGCCTCCGCATAACCTGCAGATGCCGCATGGAAAGGATGCCAGCAACGGGCGCTTTTTGGTCATTCGGCGGTGTTCAGGCGGTGCGAGACCCACGTCGATTAGACCAAGTCGACAACGCAAGCGCATTCACGCGGTGATCATTCCATGAAGGGCGATCTTGTTGCCAGGTCGCGCCCCTGTCAGTCCTCAGACGCTCTGTCTACCGTACTGACGATGCGCCCTGCCAAAGAAAGCTTTCGCATGTCATGGATGACGATTTTCTTTGGCCGATAAAAGGAGATTCCTTGCGCGGAGCATCGCGCGTTTCCGTGTCATCAAGGACAAAACGACCCTCTCTCAACGGTGCATAGCGGGTGCCTCGGCAACATGCGTTGAGAGTCGGCAGTTGACCTGACTGTTTTTCGGTGAGATGCAAGACGCGTCTTGCATCAGCGTCGTGACGGCCGCGAAGGTGCCAGCTCAAGATGTTGCATCGACGTCTGTCACGCGCTGGGACAGCACCGACAAGCTTCTCACCGGCTCATATCAGCCCAGCGTGCCAGTCTGTCGTCCCTTCACGCCGGATAGATCGCCCCGAGTACGCGCGGCCCTGCCGCGCCGGTGACCGCGGGCAGATTGCCGGGCAGGCCCAGCAGCGTTTGCCGTGCCAGCCAGGCAAACGCCGCTGCCTCGACCTGCTCTGCCGGGATGCCGTGCGCATCGCTGCGCTGGCAGGGCACTCCGGGCAGCGCGGCTTGCAGCCGTCGCAGCAGATCGCCGTTGCGCGCGCCGCCGCCGCACACCACCAGCCGACCGACCTGTGGCATGGCGCGCCGCAGCGCGTCCGCCACGCTGCGGGCGGTGAGCGCCGACAGCGTCGCTTGCACGTCCTGCGGCGCGGGCGGCATGGCGAGCCGGGCCAGATGGTGTTCGATCCAGGCGGGGTGGAAGTCGTCGCGTCCGGTGCTCTTGGGCGCGGGGCGAGAAAAGAACGGATCGGCCAGCATCGCATGCAGCAGCGCGTCGTGCACCGTCCCGCTGGCGGCCCAGGCGCCGTCGCGATCGAACGGCTGACCGGTGTGGCGCTGCGCCCATTGATCGAGCAGGACGTTGCCAGGGCCGGTGTCAAAGCCCAGGGTGCGGCCGTCGGCGTGGAGTAGGCTCAAGTTGGCGAAGCCGCCGAGGTTGAGCGCCGCGACATCTTCGCCCTCCGCAGCGAAGACCGCGCGGTGAAACACGGGCACCAGTGGCGCGCCCTGTCCGCCGGCGGCGACATCGCGGCTGCGAAAGTCGGCCACCACCGCGATGCCGGTACGCTCGGCCAGCAGCGCGGGGGCATTGAGCTGCACGGTATAGCCCAGGTCGGGGCGGTGGCGCACGGTCTGGCCGTGCGCGCCGATGGCGCGAACGTCAGACGCGCTCAAGCCTGTGGATTGCAGCAAGTCCGCGACGACCGACGCGTAGAGATCAGCGAGTTGCCGCGATGCACAGGCGCTGCGATGCAACTCGTCAGGCCCGGCGGTGTTGAGTGCGAGGAACTCTGCGCGCAATCCGGCAGGAAAAGGGCGCGCTGCATGCCCACGGACCTGAGGTGTTGCGCCTGCTGGCGGGCTGTGGAGCAGCACCCCGTCGACCCCGTCGAGCGAGGTGCCCGACATCAGGCCAATGGTCAGCGCGGATTCAGTCGGCACGCGCCAGCCGGACGACGTCGCCGCCACCCGCAGCCTGCGCCAGCTGGGTGCGCATGACCGCCGTGGCGGCAAAGAATGCGGCCTTCTCGCCCGGCGGCAGCGGCTTGCCTTGCGGCACGTAGCTGGCCATGCGCTGGGGATCAACCAGGCGACCAGCCGAGTGGAATTCAAAGTGCAGATGGGGTCCGGTAGAGGTGCCGCTGTTTCCGCTCTTGCCGATCAGATCCCCTTCGCTCACCGTTTGGCCTGGCTTGACGGCAATGCTGCTGAGGTGGGCATAGACGGTCTCGAATCCGCCAGAATGGACGATCTTGATCACATTGCCGTAGCCGCTTTGCACTCCGGCGAATTTCACCCTGCCTTCTGCAACGCAGTGCACCGGCGTGCCGAAGCGCGCAGCGTAGTCGACGCCCTCGTGCATTTCACGAATACCCCGCACCGGATGCAGCCGCATGCCGAACGGCGAAGTGATCTTGGCGCCGGGCAGCGGTGAACTGGCCCAGGCTTTTTCCAACCCCTGACCCGCCGGGGTGTAGTAGGCGCCCTTGGAATCGCCGCTGCTGGCAAACCAGACGGCCTGACGGGTCATGCCATGGGTGCGAACCTCTGCAGCCAGCAGGCGGCCAGGACGCACCTCCCTGCCATCCAGGGCGTGCATTTCGTACACCAGCGCCACCTGATCGCCCTTGCGCAGGCTGCGGCGCAGATCCATCTGCGGCGCGAACACCTTCACCAGTTGCGAGCCAATGGCCGCAGGCACGCCGGACTGGCCGAGCGCGGTGCTCAGGGCGCCGCGCACCGGCACATTGGCCAGACGCGTGCGCACATCCATCTGACGCTCGTGGCTGGAAACCTCCAGCGCGCCGTCCTGGCCTGCGCGCACCTGCAGTTCGCGCCACAGCGGTGGGGTGCCGTCGCCTGCCGGAAGTGGCAGCGTGGCGCTGAGTTGCAACAGCTCCCCCTGCGCATTAACCAGCGCGCGCACCGGCTCAGGTGTGGCGCCCGCAGTCACCAGAGCGCGGATGCGTGCATCTGCGCCCAGCCGCTTGACCGCCGCCGGATCGGTGACCCCCAGACGCCGCAGCAATTGCTGCACTGTGTCCTGGCGGCGCACCAAAGTGCTGTTGGCATAGTGCAAGTCGGCGCTGGCGATGGCCTCGGTCTGCGCCTGCACACCGGCGTCGTAAACAGTGGCCACGGTCGCGCGCGGCGGCAGTTGCGGCTGCGCCTCGACCAGCGCCCAGGCCCCGGCGCTGCTCAGCAGCAGCGCGCAGCCCATGCCCGCAGTGACGCGGCGCGGATGGGCGCGCAGCGCGGCGAGGAGTGCGGCGGAGAGTTGGGTGATGCGCAGGACGGCGTATTTGCTGCGGGAAGAATCAACCATGCTGCGCCCCCTTGACGGGCTGGGCGGCGGCTGTGTTGACCGGGGTGCTGCCGTCGATCACGGCCAGCAGCTGCCGCGGCTCGGCGGTCTGCGCCAGGAACTCCGCGCGCAGCGTCGCAGGCACCGGCGTGCCCTTGGGCGCGTATTGTGCAATGGTCAGCGGGTTGACCGGCGTGCCATGCACGAAAAACTGGAAGTAGAGGTGCGGGCCTGTGGACCAGCCGGTATTGCCCGACAGCGCCACCACCTCGCCCTGCTTGACCTGCTCGCCGACATGCACCTTGAAGGCGCTCAGGTGCGAGTAGATGGTGGCAAAACCGCCGGGATGCTCGACCTTGACGTATTTGCCGTAGCCCGTGCCCCAACCCGCGTACACCACGCGGCCGTCGGCAATGGTCTTGACCGGCGTGCCGATGGGAATGGCCAGATCGATACCCTTGTGGAATTCATGGAAGTGCATGACCGGGTTTTCGCGCCAGCCCCAACCCGAGGTGATGCGGTCGTAGGGCAGGGGCGAGAGCAGAAAAGCCCGGCTCAGACTGTCGCCGTTGGGGGCGTAATAGCCCGAGGCCTTGGCATCGCCCTTGGCGTCGAACCAGACAGCCTTGTAATCATGGCCCTGATTGATGAATTGCGCCGACACCAGCCGACCATCGGCCAGGGTCTGGCCCTGGGCCTGGTACACACGATAGACCACATTGAAACGGTCACCCGGACGCAGATTGCGGCGAAAGTTGATCTGGGTGTCGAACACATTGATCAGCTGTGAAGCCACGTTGTGCGGCAGCCCGGCATCATCTGCCGCGGCAAAAAAGCTGGACTGCACCACGCCGCTGGCTACGCGCAGCGCGGGCTGCACAATACGCGTCTGCGTCTGCACGTCCCATCCCTGCGGCGTGGCCTTTACGGTCAGCTCGCGCCACTGGCGCGCGTCCTTCGGGCCATCGACCACCGCCTCGAGTCCGGGCAGGCGGCCCTGCAGGGACTGAAGCTCGCCTAGATTGCTCACCTGGGCGCTCACCACCCGGCCCGGATCGCCGCTCACCAGGGCGCGCAGATCGGGCTGGGCGCTGAGCTGGCGCAGCTGTTGCGGGTCGGTCACCTGCAGACGGCGCAGCAGCGACTCGACCGTATCGTTCGCCCGCACATGCGCCGTGGTGTAAGCCACCTGATCGGCGTTGGAGAGCTGCTCGGCTTGTTGCGGCGCGGTGCTCGCCACCGCCACGCTGACCCAGGTGGGCGCGGGCGGATGCGCTTGCGGCCCCTCGTAAGCCAGGGCGAAGGCGGCGGCGCTGGTCAGCAGCAAGCCACCTCCAACCCCCGCCAGAACTCGCTTGTGATGCTGGTGCAACCAATCGGCCAAATCGCGGGCCAGAACCTGCGCGCGCTGCGTCGCAGATGGTTTGAATTCGACAAAAGACATTCCCACTCCTCACACTTCAGGCTGTGGCGCATGCGCCGATCCCGACAATGGAAAGTGGCGCCGAAGGCCGAGCCTCCGACACCGTGATGGCACCACCAACGACGGGCGGCGAGACGCGGCAAGCATCTGCGAGCGCACCCTGGGCGCGGTTGGATGGTCTGCAGGTGTCTTCACTTCACACCTGCCTCGCACCCAACAGTCACGCTATGGCACCGAATACACTGCATCCTTTGCTGAAACCGGATGCAGCACGGACATAAAGCAGCAAGTCTAACAGCCCGCTTGGCGCACTTTTCGATTTTCCCCATGATGGACTCCAACTCTCCCGCCGACCTTCCAGACGATGTGCGCCAGGCCCTCGATATCACCAAGCGCGGCTGCGCCGAGCTGCTGGTGGAGGCCGACTGGATCGCCAAACTGAGCCGCAGCGCCCGAACTGGCCAGCCGCTGCGCATCAAACTCGGTCTCGACCCCACCGCCCCCGACATTCATATCGGCCACACGGTGGTGCTCAACAAGCTTCGACAGTTGCAAGATCTGGGCCACACCGTCATTTTTCTCATCGGCGATTTCACCTCGCGCATCGGCGACCCTTCCGGGCGCAACGCCACGCGCCCGCCGCTCACCCTCGAACAGATCCAGACCAACGCGCAGACCTACTACGCCCAGGCCAGCCTGGTGCTCGATCCGCACAAAACCGAGATTCGCTACAACTCCGAGTGGAGCGAGCCGCTGGGCGCCGACGGCATGATCCGCCTGGCGGCCAAATACACCCTGGCGCGGCTGCTGGAGCGCGACGATTTCACCAAGCGCTTCAAGGAGGGCGTGCCCATCGCCATGCACGAGCTGCTCTACCCGCTGATGCAGGGCTACGACTCGGTGGCGCTCAAGAGCGACCTCGAACTCGGCGGCACCGACCAGAAGTTCAATCTGCTGGTCGGGCGCGAGCTGCAGCGCGAATATGGCCAGGAGCCGCAGTGCATTCTCACCATGCCGCTGCTCGAAGGGCTGGACGGCGTGGAGAAAATGTCCAAGTCCAAGGGCAACTACATCGGCATCCAGGAGCCGCCCGCGACCATGTTCGCCAAGCTGCTGTCCATCAGCGACACCCTGATGTGGCGCTACTTCGAGCTGCTGTCCTTCCGCCCGATGAGTCAGATTGCCGCACTGAAGGCCGAGGTCGACGCCGGCCGCAACCCGAAAGATGCCAAGGTGATGCTGGCGCGCGAAATCGTCACACGCTTCCATTCGGCGGCGGCGGCCGACGCGGCCGAGGCCGACTTCGCGCTGCGTGCCAGCGGCGGCATTCCCGGCGACATTCCCGCAGTGCGTCTGGCTCTGCCCGAAGGCGGGCTCGCGCTGCCACAGGCGCTCAAACAGGCCGGGCTGGTACCGTCCACAGCCGAAGGCGTGCGCATGATCGAACAGCGCGGCGTGCGCATCGACGGCACAGTGGCCGAAGACCGCACCCTCAAACTCGCAGCGGGCACCGTGGTGCTGCAGGTCGGCAAGCGCAAGTTCGCCCGGGTGACGCTGGCCTGAACCCGGCGCCGTGCGCCCATCAGGGTCGCCCGGCCCGCGAAATCGATCAGGCCTTTTTCACCAGCCGGATGAGAAAGAGCAGCACAATGGCGCCGATGGTGGCCACGATCAGGCTGGGCAGGATGCCGCCGCCCGGAAACAGGCCCAGGGTGCGAAACAGAAAACCGCCGATGAAGGCGCCCACCACGCCCACCACCAGATCGCCCAGCAGGCCGAAGCCGCCGCCGCGCGTGAGTTTTCCCGCCAGCCAGCCCGCGACCAGACCGATGATCAGAAATCCGATGAGTCCCATCCCAAGCTCCTTCGCCCACGCAGGGCTTTTGTCGAGCGGTCGAAGGTAACAGGGTTGGATATGGGCTTGTCCTACTCGCCTCGAAGCACCCGGCCGAGATAGGGCCCGGTGACGCTGTCGGGATGGGCGGCGATGGCCTCGGGCGTGCCTTCGGCGATCAGCAGGCCGCCTCCGGCGCCGCCCTTGGGGCCGAGTTCGACGATCCAGTCGGCACTGGCGAGCACGTCGAGGTTGTGCTCGATGATGACGATGGTGTTGCCCGCGTCGCGCAGTTGGAACAGCACGCCCAGCAGCAGTTCGATGTCGGCGAAGTGCAGGCCGGTAGTCGGCTCGTCGAGGATGTAGAGCGTGCGGCCGGTGTCGCGCTTGGAGAGTTCGAGCGCCAGTTTCACCCGCTGCGCCTCGCCGCCCGAAAGCGTGATGGCCGATTGCCCAAGGCGGATGTAGCCTAGCCCCACGTCCTTGAGGGTCTGCAGCTTGCGGGCGATGGCGGGCACGACCGCAAACGTCTCCAGCGCCTGATCGACCGTGAGCTCCAGCGCCTGCGCGATGTTCAGTCCGCGATAGGTGACCTCCAGCGTCTCGCGGTTGTAACGCTGGCCGCCGCACACATCGCACGGCACATAAAGGTCGGGCATGAAGTGCATTTCCACCTTGACCGCGCCGTCGCCCTGGCAGGCTTCGCACCGCCCGCCTTTCACATTGAAGGAAAACCGCCCGGCGTCGTAGCCACGTTCGCGCGCCACCGGGGTCTGCGCGTACAGCTCGCGGATGGGGGTGAACAGCCCGGTATAGGTGGCCGGATTGCTGCGGGGCGTGCGGCCGATCGGCGACTGATCGACCGCGATCACCTTGTCGAGTTGATCGAGCCCGTCGATCGCCGCATAGGGCGCGGCCTCCAGGCTGGCGCGATTGAGTTCGCGCGCGCAGGCGGCGTACAGCGTATCGTTGATCAGGGTGGACTTGCCCGAGCCGGAAACGCCCGCCACGCAGGTGATGCGCCCGAGCGGGAAACGTGCCGTCACATCGTGCAGATTGTTGCCGCAGGCGCCCCGCAGGGTGAGCCACTGCTCGGGCGCGGCGCGTTGCTGCGGTTTGCCGCGAAACACACTGCGCCGGCCGCTCAAATAAGCGCCGGTGATGGAGTTGGGGTCGGCCATGATCTGCTGCGGCGTGCCCTGGGCAATGATTCTCCCGCCATGCTCGCCTGCGCCGGGGCCCATGTCGACCACATGATCGGCGGACAAAATGGCATCGGCGTCATGCTCGACCACGATCACGCTGTTGCCCAGATCGCGCAGGCGCTTGAGGGTGGCGATCAGCCGGTCGTTGTCGCGCTGGTGCAGGCCGATGGAGGGCTCGTCGAGCACATACATCACCCCGGTCAGCCCCGAGCCGATCTGGCTGGCCAGGCGAATGCGCTGCGCCTCGCCGCCCGAGAGGGTGTCGGCGCTGCGGTCGAGGGTGAGATAGTCCAGCCCGACGTCGATGAGAAAGCGCAGGCGGCTGCCGATCTCGATCACCAGCCGCGCCGCCACCTCGGCGCGCTGGCCGTCGAGCTGCAGCGCCGCGAACCAATCGTGCAACTCGCGCAGCGGGCGGTGCGCCAGGGTTTGCAGCCGCTCGCCGCCGATGGTCACGTTGCGCGCCACCGGGCCGAGGCGCGCGCCGTGGCAATCCGGGCAGGTCTGCACGGTGCGCAGGCGGGCCAGTTCCTCGCGCACGGCGGGGCTGTCGGTCTCGTGCCAGCGGCGGTCGAGGTTGGGCAGGATGCCTTCGAACGGATGGGTCTTGACCGTGGGCTTGTTGCGGTCGTTCAGGTATGTGAAGGCGATGGCCTCGGCGCCGCTGCCGTGCAGCAGCACATGGCGCACCGCCTGCGGCAACTGCTCGTAGGGCGTATCCAGATCGAAACCATAATGTGCGCCCAGCGCCTGCAGCATCTGGAAATAAAAGGCGTTGCGCCGGTCCCAGCCGCGAATCGCGCCACTGGCCAGGCTGAGCTCGGGGTGAGCGACCACGCGCGCCGGGTCGAAGCGTTCGACCTGCCCCAGCCCGTCGCAGGTGGGGCAGGCCCCTGCCGGATTGTTGAAGGAAAACAGCTTGGGTTCGAGCAGCGGCGCGGTGGTGCCGCAGATCGGGCAGGTGGGGCGGCTGTGAAACGTGGTCAGCGCACCGCTGTCGGCGTCGAGCGCGCTCACCGGGCCTTCAGACAGGCGCAGCGCGGTTTCCAGGCTCTCGGCCAGGCGCTGGCGCAGATCGGGGCCGGTCTTGATGCGATCGACCACCACCTCGATCTGCTTGGGCGGCGCGGCGTCGGGGCCGGGCAGGTTCTGCGCATCGACCACCACGCCATCGAGCCGAAAGCGCACAAAACCCTGCGCCCGCAGCGCAGCCAGCCGACCGGGCGCCGCAGCGGCCATCTGCGCGGCGGGCAGGGGGGCGAGGATGAGCAGACGCCGCCCCTCGGGCCAGGCGCTGAGCACGTCAACCATCCGCGAAATGGTCTGTGCCTGCAAGGGCTGATCGGGATGACGCGGACAATGTGGCGTGCCGGCGCGGGCGTACAGCAGACGCAGGTAGTCGTGAATTTCCGTCACCGTCCCCACGGTGGAGCGCGGGTTATGGCTGGTGGCCTTCTGCTCGATGGCAATCGCCGGGGCCAGCCCTTCGATCAAATCGACATCGGGCTTTTCCATCAGTTGCAGAAACTGCCGCGCATAGGCCGACAGGCTTTCCACGTAGCGGCGCTGGCCTTCGGCGTACAGCGTGTCAAACGCCAGCGACGACTTGCCCGAACCCGACAGCCCGGTGATGACCACCAGCTTGTTGCGCGGCAGGTCGAGCGAAATATTCTTCAGGTTGTGGGTGCGCGCGCCGCGCACGCGAATCAGCGCCTCCCCCTGCGCGCTGGCCAGCGGTTCAAACGAGGAGGCGATGTCATTCATGGAGGCGTGCGGAAAAAAGCGAACCCGCGACTATAAAGGGCCGGAGCGAATTGGACAAAGCCGGGACATTCACGCGCGCCGAGCGACGCCATCCCGCGCGGTTGCGCATTTTGATTGGCACTTTTTTGCGCCCCGCAAGAGTGGGAAGCAACGGTGTGTAAGCTCGGGCACTTTTCGACAGAACCGGTAACGAAACAGCTGCGTTTGGGGGAAAATGCAACCCAGACGTCGGCATGCCTTTGCGCATCGCCCTGTTCGCTGCACCTCCCGCCGCCGTGGCGCGGCCCTCCAAAGTTCCAGACCATGGCTTCCAAATCCTCCCGACGATCCTCCTCCGCTGCCTCCAAAGACGCGATGACGCCTGCCGAGCGCCGCGCCAGCAGCACGCTGGCGTCGATCTACGGCCTGCGCATGCTCGGGCTGTTTTTCATCCTGCCGGTGTTTTCGGTCTATGCGCAGCATCTGCCGCACGGCCATGACAAGTTTCTCGTCGGCCTGGCGCTGGGCATCTACGGCCTCACCCAAGCCATCATGCAGATTCCTTTCGGCCTGGCCAGCGACCGGCTGGGGCGCAAACCGGTGATGGTGTTCGGGCTGGCGCTGTTCGCCATCGGCTCCTTCGTGGCCGGGGCGAGCGACAACCTCTATCTCATCATCATCGGCCGCGCGATTCAGGGTTCGGGGGCAATCTCCGCCGCCATCTCGGCCATGATTGCCGATTCCACCCGCGAGCAGCACCGCACCAAAGCCATGGCGATGGTGGGCATGACCATCGGCTTCTCCTTCATCCTCTCGCTGGTGCTCGGCCCGCCGATCTATCACGCCATTTCCGTGCCGGGCATGTTCGATCTCACCGGCATCCTGGCGTTAGCGGCCATCGCGGTGGTGATCTGGGTGGTGCCGCCCGCGCCGCTCACCACGCACTCCGAGGAGATCGAGGGCCATTGGGCCCATGCCGTGTTTACCCCGGCGCTGCTCAAGCTCGACTTCTCGATCTTCGTCGTCAACTTCCTGCAGGTGAGCATGTTCGTGGTCGTACCGGTGGCGCTGGTGCAATACGCCGGCATTCCCCTGCTGCACCACTGGATGGTCTATCTGCCCGTCACGCTGATCTCGTTCGCCGTGGCCATCCCCGGCATCATCTGGGCGGAGAAGTACGGGTACATGAAACCGGTGTTCGTCGGCAGCGTGGCCCTGCTGGTGCTCACCATGCTGGGCTTTGCCGCCGGGTACAAGCACCCGCTGGCGCTGATCGCCGCGCTGTTTTGCTTTTTTCTGGCGTTCAATGTGATGGAGGCGCTGCTGCCCTCGCTGGTGTCGCGCACCGCGCCGCCCAACCGCAAGGGTCTCGCGCTGGGCATCTACAACACCGGGCAGTCGCTCGGCCTGTTCGCTGGGGGAGCCGTGGGCGGCCTGCTGGCCCAATACACCAGCAAGGAAGGCGTGTTCCTGGTGGCTGCGGCGCTGGCCGCCGTGTGGCTCATCGTGGCCGCTACCCTTCAGCCGCCGCCCAAACGGCATAAACCCGCTGAGGCCGACGCCACCCCGGCGCAGGCTCAGAACGCCTGACCTGTCCGGGCCGCCGCCGCGCGCGTTGGCTCCGTGGCTGGCGCTATGCTTGCCGCCATCGTCCCGCAGCCCGCGGGACGCCGCAATCCAGGACACATCATGGCCTCTGTCAACAAAGTCATTCTCGTCGGCAATCTCGGCAAAGACCCTGAGGTGCGCTACGCCCCCAGCGGCGCGGCCATCTGCAACATCACCCTCGCCACCTCGCGCAACTGGAAAGACAAGACCAGCGGCGAAAAGCGCGAAGAAACCGAATGGCACCGCGTGGTGTTCTATGACAAGCTCGCTGAGATCGCCGGGGAATACCTCAAGAAAGGCCGCCCGGTCTACGTGGAAGGCCGTCTGAAAACCCGCAAGTGGACCGACAAGGACGGCATCGAGAAATACACCACCGAGATCATCGCCGAAGAGATGCAACTGCTCGGCGGCCGTGAAGGCGGCGCAAGCGCAGGCGACGACGGCTACAGCCGCAACCGCGAGGCCGAATCAGGCCGCGCCCCCAGCCGCCCCGCCCCCACCCGCGGCGCTCCCGCCCCGGCCGCGAGCAAGCCGGCGAGCGACTTCAGCGACATGGACGACGACATTCCGTTTTGAGTCCCGTTCACCCTGTCACTGGCGCCTGGTCCTCAGGCAGGACGGGGGATGCGGGGCGCGGCACAAGTCAAGCCGCAGGCCCATCGTTTGGGCGCAACCGGTAAGGCCAGGGGATGGATCGATCAGCGCGGCTTGCGGGCCACAGCGTCGATCAGCGCCGAGCGTCCGGCGTGACCGGCGCCTTCCTGCAGCGTGGCCTCGTGCTCGCGCAGCACCAGCCATTCGGCCTCGGGCAGCAGCGCGCGCAGCAACTCCGGGGTGTAGAGATGATCGAGCCGTCCGGGGCCGCCAGTGCGGTAGTCGAGCTGCTTGGGGGTGTAGCCCTGCACGAGCAGCAGGCCGCCGGGCTGAAGGGTGCGCCACATCCCGTCGAACAGGCGCTGGCGCAGTGCGGGGTCGGCAAACTGCACGAAGATGGCGACCACGGCATCGAACCGATCGGGCGCCCAATCCCAGTCGTCGACACCGGCAACGTGAAAAGCGACGGAGACGCCGCGCTCGGCCGCCCAGCGCCGAGCTTTGTCCACCGCGATGGGCGAGAGGTCAAAGGCGGTGACGGCGTGGCCCTGCTCGGCCAGCCACAGGCTGTTGCGGCCCTCGCCGTCGGCCACGCTGAGCACCCGGCTGGCTCGTGGAAGGCGCGCGGCCTCGCGCACGAGAAAGGCGTTGGGCTCGGCGCCGAAGAGCAGGCCGGGCCGGGAAAAGCGCGCGTCCCAGGTGGCGCGGGCGTCGGTGAATCCGGGTGCAGCGGGGGCAGTCGTGGCAGAAGACGTCATGGCGTGGGCGAAGAACGCAAAAGAACGCAAAGCGCCATTCTGCGCATTTATTTGAGTTTCTGCCCGCTGCCGTCAAACACCGAAACCGTCACCGGAATGCCCTGGCGCACGCTCTCGCCCACGGTGCAGAACTGCTCGAACTGCATGAGCACGCGGTCGAGTCGCTCCATGCCCTGGGCGGCAGCGCCCATGCGAAGGTCCACGGCAATGGACAGCACACGCAGACGGCCTGCGGCGTTGCGGCCGATGTCGCCCGTCACGGTGGTGGTCAGGCCCTTGGGGTCGAGCTTGAACTTGGTCAGCGCGAAATACAGGCTGGAGCTCATGCAGTTGCCGACGGCGGCGAGCAGCAGGTGCGAGGGCGAAGGCCCCGCGCCCACGCCCAGCGGCGGCGGCTCGTCGGACAAGATGGCGGGTCGGTCGGGTGCGTAATGAATGTCGAACTGATAGTCCTTGACTTGCCTGAGGGTGACGCTGGGGGGCTGTTTGTCGTCCATGAACGCTCCTAAGTGACGGCGCTGCAAAAGCGCAGCATGGCGGCAATTGTCCGCCGCATTCCTTGCGGGCCGTCTGTTTCCGGTGAACTTTAATCCCTTTGAACTCACTGGGGATGTGGCGGCGCCACCTAAGATGACGTTTTCATCGGGCCGCCGCGCTGCGTCCTGCAATTCACTGTATTCCCATCTTGGCAACTCCCGAAGAACTCTGGCTCAAGTCGCGCAAGAAAGACATCCGCCCCGCGCTGAACCGCGCTGTCGGGCTGGGACTGTTTGCCGGCTGGCTGATCATCGCGCAGGCGTGGTTGCTGGCGCGCGTGGTGTCAGCGGTCATCATCGACCATCAGCATCTGGCCGATGTATGGGGCTATCTTGCTGCGATGCTGCCGATTTTCGCGCTGCGGTTCGTGCTCATGCGCGCCTCGGAAAACGTCGCGTTCGAGGCCGCAGCGCAGGTACGGCGGGACCTGCGCGCAAGGTTATACGACCATCTGCAGGCGCTCGGGCCACTGTGGCTGAACCGGCAATCCAGCGGTGATCTGGCTAACGCCATCGTGGTCGGCATCGACGCGCTCGAAGCCTATTACGCACGCTATCTGCCCAGCATGTCGCTGACCGCGCTGGTCCCGCTGTCCATCCTGGTGTTCGTGTTGCCGCAGGACTGGATTTCTGGGCTGGTGCTGCTGGGCACGGCGCCGCTGATCCCGATTTTCATGATCCTGGTGGGCAAGGGCACCGAGACCATGAATCAGCAGCAGTGGCAGCTGCTCGCGCGCATGAGCGCGCGCTTTCTCGACAGTCTGCAGGGACTGACCACGCTCAAGCTGTTCGGCGTGAGTCGCCACGAAGCCGAGGTGGTGGCCGCGCTGACCGAGGAGTACCGCATCGGCACCATGAAGGTGCTGCGCGTGGCGTTTTTGTCGTCAGTGGTGCTGGAATTCCTGTCCACCATCAGCATTGCCATGGTGGCGGTGTTCATCGGTTTCCGGCTTTTTTACGGCGAGATGCACTTTTTCAACGGCTTTTTCGTGCTGTTGCTCGCGCCTGAGTTCTACCTGCCGCTGCGCAATATGGGCACGTTCTATCACGCGCGCATGGAAGCCATTGGCGCGGCGCAGAGCTTGCTCAAGCTGCTCGACACCCCCATTCCGCCGCATGCCGAGCCCAGCAGCGGCACGCAAAAACTGGCATTGGCACAGGACGTGCGCATTCGCTTCGAGGCGGTGACGGTCCGCTATGCCGACAACCTGGCGCCCGCGCTCGACGCGCTGAGCTTTTCCGCCCCGGCGCGCGGCCTCACCGCCCTGGTGGGTGCCAGCGGCGCGGGCAAGAGCACGGCGCTGCACGCACTCATGGCGCAGGTGCAGCCCGCACAGGGACGCATTCTGATCAACGACACGCCGCTGTCCGCACTCGATCCAGAAGACTGGCTGCAGCATGTGGCCTGGGTGCCGCAGCGCCCGCACGTGTTTGAAGGCACGGTGCGCGACAACATTGCGCTGGGACAGACGCCCGTCAGCCAGGCGGCCGTGGAGCGTGCAGCCCGCGCGGCGCAGGCGCATGACTTCATCGCCGCCCTGCCGCACGGCTACGACACCCCGCTGGGCGAACGCGGCATGAACCTGTCCGGCGGGCAGGTGCAGCGGCTGGCTTTGGCGCGCGCCCTGCTCAAGCCCGCCCCGCTGGTGCTGCTGGACGAAGCCACGGCGCAGCTCGATGCCCATACCCAGGGGCAGGTGGGCGACGTCATCCTTGCATTGGCGCGTCAGCGCTGTGTCCTTCTTGCCGCCCACCGCCTGAGCACCGTGTTGCGCGCCGATCATGTGGTGGTGCTCGACGCCGGCCGCGTGCTGGAACAGGGCAAGCCGCAGGCCCTGCTTGCCGCGGGCGGCGCGTTTGCTGCGCTGGTGCAGGCGCACGCGGCGGCTTCCCAGGCGCTGGAGGAGGCCAAGCCATGAAATGGAACCCCTTGCCCGCAGATTTCAACTCCGTCCAGGCCAAGGCCGATCTTTTGCGGCTCGTCGGCCTGTTCCGTCCCTACCGCAAATGGATGCTGTGGGGCGCGCTGGCTTCTTTGGTGACGTTGCTGGCGAACGTGGCGCTGATGGCAACCTCGGGCTGGTTCATTGCGCAGATGGCGCTGGTCGGCCTCGTTGGCGCCGCAATGGATTACTTCACACCTGCGGCGTTCATTCGCGGCATGGCCATCATCCGCACGGCCGGGCGGTATATCGAGCGCCTGATCACCCACGAAGCCACTTTTCGGCTGCTGCAGGAACTGCGCGTGTGGTTCTTCCGCCACCTCGAGCCGCTGGCCCCGGCACGGCTGCAGGAACTGCGCGGCGCCGACCTGAGCAGCCGCATTCTCAGCGACATCGACGCGCTCAACCATCTCTATCTGCGTGTGCTGGTGCCGGTGGGCGTGGCGCTGGTCGGCGGCGCGCTCATTCTGGCGATGATGGCGCTGTTCAGCGGGTGGGTGGCCGCGTCCACCCTGCTGTTCCTCCTGCTGGCCGGTGTGGCCGTACCGCTGCTCACCTTCCGACTCGGCCACGCGCCGGGCCGCGCCTTGGTGGATCTGCGCGCACAGTTGCGCAGCGCTGCAGTGGACGGCCTGCAGGGCCTGGGCGAGCTGCGTATCTATGGCGGCGCGCAGCGGCAGGCGCAGCGCATCGGCGCGGTGACCGACGCCATGATCGCCGTGCAGCGCCAGCTCAGCCGCGCCACCGGCCTGTCGCAGGGGCTGCTTGGCCTGTGCGCCAATCTGGCGATGTGGAGCGCGTTGCTGCTGGCCATTCCGCTGGTCGGCAGCGCCAACATCGCTCCGGCGCAGTTGCCCATGCTGGCGCTGTTCGTCCTCGCCAGCTTCGAGGCGGTGATGCCGCTGCCGCTGGCGCTGCAGATGCTGGGCGAAACCCTGGCCGCGGCGCGACGGGTGTTCAGCATCATCGACGCCCGGCCACAGATTGACGAGCCTGCCGACATGCCCGTCCCGCAATGGACGCAGGCCGATGTGCAGATCGACGGCCTGCGCCTGCGCTACCCCGGCCCGCAGGGCGCCGCTCCCGCCTGGGCGCTCGACGGCTTGAGCCTGCACCTGCGCGCAGGTGAGCGCGTCGCGCTGGTCGGCCCCAGCGGCGCGGGCAAGAGTACCCTGGTGCAGGCGCTGCTGCGCTTCTGGGACTATCAGGAAGGCCGCGTGCGCATCGGCGGCCACGATCTGCGCGCCTGGCCGGGGCAGGCGCTGCGCGCGCACATCGCTGTGGTGTCGCAGGACACCTACCTGTTCAACACCACCTTGCGCGACAACCTGATGCTGGCCCGGCCCGAGGCCACACAGAGCGAAGTGATTGCCGCGTGCAAGGCCGCGCAACTGCACGACTTCATCACCACCCTGCCCGATGGCTACGACACCTGGGTGGGCGAAGCGGGCATGCGCCTGTCCGGCGGACAGGCGCGGCGCGTGGCCATTGCCCGCGCGCTGCTGCGCAACGCCCCGCTGCTGATCCTGGACGAGCCCACCGAGGGGCTGGACACGCTGACCGAGCGTGCCCTGCTGCGCGACATTGCGCAGTTGATGCAGGGCCGCACCGTGCTGCTCATCAGCCACCGCATCGCCGCGCTGCCCGCCGCAGTCGATCGGGTGCTGGTGATGGAAGCAGGTCGCATGGTGGAAACCGGCACGCCGTCCGAGCTGCTGGCGCGGCGGGACGGTGCCTTCCGCGCGCTGCACGATGCGCTGTAGGGCCGCGCGCAGACTGCGCGCACACCGCCCGCAGGCCGGATGCGCGGCGCGCAAGGAACTTGGCGTGTTGCCTTAACGCAGCCCAGGCAGGGCAGGCAGCAGGCCGCGCAGGCTCAAGCCATCTTCGCTGAGCGCGGTGGCAATCGCCAGGCGCAGCGGGACCATGCGGCTGGATGCGTCGAGCACCAGACGCCGCACCAGCCGGGCCGGGCCGCGGTCATCGGTGTAGAGCGTGGCAATGGCCTGGGTAGCGAGATACAACGGACGGGTCGCGCGGCGATGCGCGGCCTCGAAACGCCGCAGCCGCTCCGGCGCGGCAATGTCGGTGCCCGCCCGCGCCGCCGCCAGAATTTCACGCGACAGCAGATCGACCCCATGCAGCCCGAAATTGAAGCCATGGGCGGTGACCGGATGCATGCCGACCGCAGCGTCGCCAATCAGCGCAAACCGTGGGCCGACGAATCGCTGCGCATACACGCCGATCAACGGATAGCTGTGACGGGGCCCTGCACGTTTCATCTCGCCCAGTCGCCCCTGGTAGCGTCGCGCGATGTCGCGCTCGAAGTCGGCATCCGGCAATTCCAGCAGCGCCTGCATTTCATGCGGCGGCAGCGTGAGCACCACCGAAGACAGATGCTCGGACAGCGGCAGCAGCGCCAGCGTCTGGCCGATGCCGAACCATTCCCACGCGGTGTGGTGATGTGGCTGCTCATGCCGCATGCGGCAGACCAGCATGGTCTTGCCGAAGTCATGCGCATCGGCGCCGATGCCCATCTTGCGACGGGTGTCGGAAAAGCGGCTGTCAGCGGCGATCAGCAGCCGGGCGCGGATCGACACCGGGGCGAGCTCGACTTCACCGGGCGCGGCCGCGCCATCGGTCACCGGCTGCAGTTCGATCTCCACGCCGTCGGCCGAGGTGTGAATGCCGCCAACCCGGTTGCGATCGAACAGCGTCAGTCCCTGCAGTCCCTGCACCGCGGCCCACACCGCGCGGCGAATCTGCTGGTTGGGCACCAGCGCACCGAGCGCGGTCTTGCCGTGCAACGGCGAAACGCGCATGGGGTGTTTGTCCTCCCCATTCAGCACGATGGCATGCTCCAGCGGAAACACCTGATCGGCGGGAATGTGGTCGAACACCCCGGACTCGCGCAGAGTGCGCAGGGTGCGCAGGCTCAGCGCGATTTCGCGGCCGTCAAACGGCGGATCGGCCAGCGCAGCGGCGCTTTGCTGCTCGACGAGGGCGATGCGCAGGCCACTGTCAGCCAGCGCCCGCACCATGGACAAGCCGGCCGGACCGGCACCGATGATGGCAAGATCGAAGGTCATGAGAGACATCCCATACGAAAAACGCGCAAGAAGAGCGCCGTTGTAAGCAGTTACAGCCGCGCCATTTCCAGAGGGGCCTCACCATACACCGCCCGCGCCAGTACCCGCAGCGCCGCGCGCAAGCCCTCTTCGAGCACGGGGTGATAGAACGGCAGGGTGAGCAGCTCGGCCACGGTCATGTCGCGCTGGATGGCCAGCGCCAGCAGGTGGCCCAGATGCTCGGCGCCGGGCACGCACAGCTCGGCGCCGAGCAGCTTGCCGCTGCCCGGCTCGGCATAGACATGCAGCTGACCGGCGGCGCGCAGCATCGCCATGGCGCGCGCCTGCTGCGCGAAGTTGAAGCCGCCGGTGGCAAACGGCCGCCCCTGCAACGCCTGCCAGCCCTGCCCGACCACGGCGATCTGGGGATCGGTGAACGCAATGGCCAGCGGCACGCGGCGCTGGAAGCGCGCGGGGCCATGCAGGGCGTTGAACGCTGCAATGAAGCCTTCGTCGGATGCCTCGTGCAGCACCTGCAGCTCGCCATTGACATCGCCGGTGAAAAAAACCGGAAGATCGCCGATCTGCAGCGTATTGCGATCGAATGCTGGCAAACCGCGCGCGTTCAGCGGCACGCCCAGAGTCTCCAGACCCAGGCCGTCGGTATTGGTGCGACGGCCCATCGCGGCGAGCACGGCATCCACCTCGACCACGGTCTCGCCGTTGTCCACCAGCACCGCGCCATCCTCGCCCTCGCGCAGGGTGACGGCGCGGCCCATCTGCAGCGGGAATTCGGCACCGATGCGGCGCAGCGCCTCGCCCTGAATCACCGGATCGGTCAGCGGCCCGATGTTGCCGCGCAACTCGAAGCCATGCACCTGCAGCCCCAGCCGCGCCAGCGCCTGGCCGAGTTCGAGGCCGATCACCCCCAGCCCGACCACGGCGATGCGGCGTGGCAGATCGCGGCGTTCGAACAGATCGTCGGTGGTGAGGATGCGCTCGCCGAACGCGCGCCACGCGTCCGGCACGACCGGGCGGGTTCCGGTGGCAATGAGGATGCGGTCGGCGCCGATGACCTCGTCGTGCCCGTCTGGGTAGGTGACGATGACCCGATTCGGCCCATCGAGCCGGGCGCGCGCGGCGAGATTCTGCTGGGGCTGCAGGCTGTCTGTCGCGCCGAGCACTCCTGCCACGCGGGCATCGCGGTAGTCGCGCACGCGCTGCAGCACCGCAGGCAGATCGACCCTCAGCCCCTCGCCGCCGTGGATGCCCAGGGCGGCCAGCGCGCTGCGGCGATGAAATTCGTCGGCCGCCTGGATCAGCGCCTTGGACGGCATGCAGCCCACGCGCGCGCAGGTGGTGCCGTAGGGGCCGTGGTTGATGATGACAAAGTCGTCAGTGTGCTTGCGCACCTGGGACAGCGCGGTCAGACCGGCTGTCCCTGCGCCGAGGATGGCAATGCGGACATGGCGCACGGATGGGCTCCGGGAAAGTGGAATCCGTGCCAGTCTATTGGCGCGGCACGACAGCCGCTTTGGGCAGGGTCAAACCGCGCGGCGGCGGGCGATCAGGTGTGATCGACCACGGGTGCGTGCTCGGCGTCGGCGTGAGCCAAGGCGAGCATGGCATCGCGCTTGTCGGCGGTGCCAAACATCGGGCTGGTGCCCACGACTTGATGATTGGCCGCCTTCAGCGTGAAATAGGCACGGCCATCGCTGGCGGTCAGCTTCTCGAACCGCTCGGGCAGGACACTGTTCTTCTTCACCGACGCCATGCCGTTCTCGGCCGACGCCTTGCTCTCATACTGCTCGCTGCTCAGCACGGTGGCGCCGTCGTCGGTCTTGAGCGAGAAATGGAATTGACCCTTGTCGTTTTTGTGCAATTCAAAGCGGACTGCCATAGAGGACTCCTGGATGGGTAAGTCGAAGCAGGGTGGCGGCAGCGGACTGTGGGGCATGCCGTACGCCAATGGAAGAACGGCCGGGACGATGCATCCCCGCACGCCCCGAATGGTCTGCGGGTTCCGTGACAAATGCAAGACTTTGCCACCTACTTTTGACAATAGTTGACACATTCTCCAGCCGATCCCCCGATCTTCAGGGGCTGGGAGAGGGTCAACTCGCCTGCTGTTCCAGGGCGAAATGCGCCCCCTGGAACTGACCGAGCGCCCCGGTCAGCCACGGCAGCAACTCGCGCAGGGTGACGTGCAGCGTCCAGGGCGGGTTGATGAGAAACATGCCGCTACCCAGCAGGCCAAAGCCACTGGCGTCAGGCTCGCGCACCTGCATGCGCACATCGAGCCAATCGGCCTGGCCAGCGATGCGGCGCAATTGCTGCGGCAGCAAGTGCGACTCGCGCCGCTGCAGCACCGGGTACCACACGGCGTAGGTGCCGACAGCAAAGCGGGTGAGCGCGTCGCTCACGGCGTTGCGCAAGGCGGCGTAGTCGGTTTTCAGCTCGTACGTGGGATCGAGCAGCACCACGGCGCGGCGGTCGGGCGGCGGCAGCAGGCTCTTGAGCGCGACAAAGCCGTCGGCGCAACGCACCTGCACCCCCGGTTGCGCGCCGAACGTGGCGTCGAGCACACGGTGATCGCTGGGGTGCAGCTCGAACAGCCGCAGCTTGTCCTGCGGACGCATGAGTCGTTGGGCGATGGCGGGTGAGCCGGGGTAGTACAGCAAGGCGCCACTGGAGTTGAACTCCTTGATCAGCGACAGATAGTCGGCCACACTGGCTGGCGCGTCAGGGCGGCTCCACAACCTGGCGATGCCTTCGGCGTACTCGGCATTTTTCTGCGCGGCTGCCTCATGCAAGGCATAGCCTCCGGCGCCCGCGTGGGTGTCGATCACCCAGTAAGGTTTGTCCTTGCGGTTCATGTGCCGCAGGATCTGCACCAGAACCAGATGTTTGAGCACGTCGGCATGGTTGCCGGCGTGAAAGGCGTGTCGATAGGCGAGCATATCAGTTCTGCACGGCCGTTCGGGTAGAACGGCCGCTCCTTTCAGGGGACGGCGTGCGCAACAGGTCAGGATGCCGTTTCATTTCGGCACTGTAACGGCTCGGCACGCGACAACGCTGCGGCACAATGCGGGAAAACGCGCAGTCCTCCGCGTTCAGCCCTGTTCTGCCCCTTCAGCAAGCTCTCCACACGCCATGACGTTCTCCCACACCACCGGCCCGGCCGATCACAATGCCCTTGATTTCATCCGCTTCGCCGTCGACAGCGGGGTCATCGCCTTTGGCGATTTCACCACCAAGGCAGGGCGGAAGTCGCCCTATTTTTTCAACGCCGGTCTGTTCAACGATGGCGCCATGCTCGGGCGGCTCTCGCAGTTCTATGCGCGGGCGCTGCTGGACAGCGGCGTGCAGTTCGACCTGCTATTCGGCCCTGCGTACAAGGGCATTCCGCTGGGCGCAACGGTGGCGGTGGAACTGGCCCGGCAAGGGCGCAACGTGGGCTTTGCCTACAACCGCAAGGAAGCCAAGGATCACGGCGAGGGCGGCACCACGGTGGGCGCGCCGATCCGCGGCCGGGTAGTGATCGTCGATGACGTGATCTCCGCCGGAACCGCCACCGGCGAATCAGTGCGGCTGATCCGCGCGGCAGGCGCCGAGCCCGCGGCCGTGCTCATCGCACTCGATCGGCAGGAAAAGGCGGCGATCAACGGCCAGACTCTCGACATGTCCGCCGTGCAGCACGTCAGCCGCGAATATGGCTTGCCGGTGATCGCCATCGCCAATCTGGGCGCCTTGCTGGAGTACCTCACTGACTGTGGTAACACAGATCTGGCGCGCTGGCGGCCCGCGGTGCAGCAGTACCGCGATACCTTCGGGGTGTAAGCCGGTGTGAGCAGACCCGCCATGGCCATCGCCCTGCGTTCGCCCTTCAACATCTCGTTTTCCGCCTTGTTGCTGTGGGGTTTCGCGTTGGTCGGCCTGCCGCTTCTGCTCGGGCTGTCGGTCACGGCGTATCTGTTCGATCAAGTCGCCACACAGGCCCGCACCTCAGTGGCGGCTGCGGTGCAGTTCACGCGCAACTCGCGCCAGATCGCGCAGGATATCGACGACCTGCAGCGCGCCAGCGGGCAATGCCTGGTGCTGCAGGATGCCGCGCTGTGCAGCGGCGTGAAACAGGCGCACGCCGCCTTCGAACGCGACGCCAGTCAGCTGCAGTCCATGCCGCTGCCAGCCGAGCAGCAGCGCACCCTGCACGCCTTGCGCGCGCAGGAGGCAGCGCTTGACGCCGCGGTCATGGCCTCGGGCGGGGTAAAGGACGGCGCGCGCGTGTTTAACGCCCTGAACCCGCAGTTCGATGCCATGCGCGCGGCGGCCATCCGGCTGATCGCCCATAGCAATCAGTTGGTGGACGCGCAGGAAGCGCGGCTGCAGAAGGTGTCCAACCGTGTCTGGTCGGTGCTGGTATGGCTCGCGCTGGCCAGCGCCAGTCTGTCGGTCTGTCTGGCGCTGCTGTTCTCCTGGCTGCTCAGCCGGCCCTTGCGACAGATCAAACGCGCCATCCGGCGGCTGGGTGAGGGCCAGTTCCATCAGGCACCGAACATTGCTGGCCCGCGCGACCTGGTCGATCTCGGCGTGCAGCTCGACTGGCTGCGCCGCAGGCTGGCCGAGCTGGAGGCGCAGAAAATCCAGTTGCTGCGGCATGTGTCGCACGAACTCAAGACCCCGCTGGCGTCCATGAAAGAGGGTGTGGATCTTCTGGCCGATGGCGTGCCTGGCCCGCTCAACGCCGAGCAGCAGTCCATCACCCGCATCATGCGCGGCAATGTGCGCGATCTGCATCAGCGCATCGACAACCTGATTCACTATGACAGGGCTCTGCATGATCCCGAGCCGCTGCAGATCACCACGGTGAAGCTGCGGCTGTTGCTCGCGGGGCTGATGCGCCGCAACCACCTGAGCTTGCGCGCGCGTGGCGTGCGTGTGGAGTGCGGCTGCTCTGCGCTGCAGGTGCAGGGCGATCGCGCCAAGCTGGAAAGCCTGTTCGAGAACCTGCTGGTCAACGCCATCCGCTTCAGCCCGCAGGGCGGCACCATCGGGTTTGACGCCACGCCGGTTGCCGGCGGCGTTGAAATCTGCATCAGCGACCAGGGCCCGGGTGTGGCGCCCGAAGACCGCGCCCAGTTGTTCCAGCCGTTTTTCCAGGGCAGCAACCAGCCGTCCAGCGCCTTGCGCGGCACGGGGCTGGGGCTGGCGCTGGCGCGGCAATACGCGCACATGCACGGCGGTACGCTCGAACTCGGGCAGCGCCCGCCCCCTGGCGCCGTGTTCCGCGTGTTCCTCCCTGACCAACCCAAAAATGTCGCATGACCCTGCCTCACCCCCTTCGTACCGTTCGTCCCCGTCTCCTGCTCCCGCTCGCCTTGAGCCTGACCCTGGCGGCCTGCGCCGAGTTACCGCGTCTGACCGATCTGCCCGTCCGCCCCGCTGCCAGCGTGCAAGGCAGCGACCGGCTGGACGACGCCGCGATCAGCCGCTTGCTGCGCGACACGCCACAAACCGCGGGCCCGGCGCTGCAAAGCCAGACAGCGCGCCTGCTGGCGCTTGGCAAGCGGCGCAGCGCGCCCGAGCAGCTCCAGCTCGCCATGCTGCTCCTGGCGCACGGCGAGCCGGGCGATGCCGAACTTGCACAGAATTTGCTTGATGGCCTGACAGGCCGCACGGCCGACCCGCAGGCGCGCAACCTCGTTGCCCTGCTGCTGCGAGACGCCGCACAGCAACTCGCGCTGCAGCAGGCGCAGAAGTCCGCCGCGGCGCTGCAGAAGCAGATCGATCAGATCAAATCGCTGGAAACCCAGCTGCAAAACCGCAGCCGCTGACCCATGCCCACGTCCGTTCTCCTGGTCGACGACGACCCCGATCTGCGCCAGCTCCTGGCCATCCGCCTGCGCTCAGCCGGCTACGCACCCATCACCGCGGCCAGCGGCGCCGAGGCTCTGGGCAGCCTGGCCGCCAGCCGTCCCAGCGCGGTCATCACCGACCTGCGCATGGACGGCATGGACGGGCTGTCGCTGTTCGAGCAGATCCGCGCGCAAGACCCCTCGCTGCCGGTCATCATCCTCACCGCGCACGGCACCATTCCCGACGCGGTGGACGCCACGCAGCGCGGCGTGTTCGGCTTTCTGACCAAGCCGCTCGAGGCGCGCGAGCTGCTCGCCCTGCTGGAGCGCGCCATCGCGCTGCAGCCCAAGCAAACCACCGCGCCCTCGCCCAAGGACGACGCCTGGCGCGCGGATATCCTCACGGCCAGTCCGCGCATGCTGGCGCTGCTGTCCGAAGCCGCTCTGGTGGCGCGCAGCGAAGCCAGCGTGCTCATTCGGGGTGAATCGGGCACCGGCAAGGAACTGCTGGCCCGCGCCATCCACCGCGCCAGCCCCCGGCAGGCCGGGCCGTTTGTCGCCATCAACTGCGCGGCCATTCCCGAGACCCTGCTCGAATCCGAACTGTTCGGCCACGCCAAGGGATCGTTCACCGGCGCCAGCCAGGCGCAGACCGGCCTGTTCCAGCAGGCCAGCGGCGGCACGCTGTTCCTCGACGAAATCGGTGACATGCCCCTGCCCTTGCAGGTCAAGCTGCTGCGGGTGCTGCAGGAACGCCAGGTGCGACCGCTGGGCGCGGCGCAGTCGGTGGACGTGGACGTGCGCATCGTCTCGGCCACCCACCGCGACCTGGACGATGCCATCGTGCAGGGCCAGTTTCGCGACGATCTGTATTACCGCCTCAACGTCGTCAGCCTGCATCTGCCGCCGCTGCGAGCGCGACGCGAGGACATCGCCATGCTGGCGCAGCATGCGCTACGGATGCTCTCGCCGCGCATGCATCGCCGCATCACCGGCTTCACCCCGGACGCGCTCGACCTGCTGCAGCAGCAAGACTGGCCCGGCAATGTGCGCCAGTTGATGAACGTGGTCGAGCAATGCTGCGCGCTGAGCACCACCAGCCGCATCCCGGCCAGCTCGGTCGCGCGGGCGCTGCGGCTCAAGCCCACCACTCTACCGCCGCTGGTCGAAGCGCGCGAACAGTTCGAGCGCGACTACCTGGCGCAGCTGCTGAAGATGAGCAACGGCAACGTGGCGCAGGCCGCGCGGCTGGCGCAGCGCAACCGCACCGAGTTTTACCGTCTGCTGGGCAAACACCACCTCGACCCGGCGCAATTCAAGGCTGCCGCCGAAGACGCCCCGGCGCGAGACTAGCGCCCCTGTCGCCACGAAGCGACAAAAATCATCTTTATGAATGAACACGTTAGAACATACGCCGGCTCACCTGACGCCGCTGCCCGACGCTTTTCGCGTCCATTTCTGCCTTCTGTCGCTGTTTTGTGTGATTTTTTCCCGCTCCTCCTGGGAGGGCTGACAGGTGGCACAGGGTTTGCACTAGGTCTCTGCGCAGACCGCATCCGCTCGGTCTGCTCCACCGGAGAACGCGATGCAAACCACACCCTCCCCCAACGCCTTGCACACTGAGTCGAGTCAGGCGTTTTTCCTGGCGATGCAGCGGCAGATATATGCCCTTGCCGCGCAACTGCGAGCGCTGCATCAACCCGGTCTACCAGTGCGGATGCAGCGGCAGCACGCCCGCCGCTGACACCTTCCCTTTGTGATCTCACCTGACCTCGGAGGACTGCCATGCTCACTCTAGATTGGCCTGCATTCACCCCCTACACCGCCGTGGCTGGCGGCGTGTTGATCGGCGCCGCGGCCGGTGCGCTGGCGCTTGGCGGCGGCAAGATCGCCGGCATCAGCGGCATTCTGGGCGGCGCACTCAGCGACGCGCTTGCAGCGCGCCGTCCGGCGCCGTGGCGACTGACTTTTGTGCTCGGCGTGCTCATGGCCTCGGTGCTGTGGGCGACCTCTCTGCCCATTCCCGGCGCAGCGTTTAAAGCGCCCTGGCCACTGTTGCTGATCGGCGGGCTGTTGGTGGGCGTTGGTGCCCGGCTGAGCTCGGGCTGCGCGAGCGGCCACGGGGTCTGCGGTCTGGCGCGGCTATCGCGGCGCTCGCTGACGGCGGTCGCCACGTTCCTGTCCACCGGCATTGTCACGGCGGTGGCGGTGCACATCCTGCTGCATTGATGTGAAGCCTCAACCGTCAAGGAGATTGACATGAACAAACTCGCGTTTTTCTCTGGTCTGCTGTTCGGTCTGGGCGTGCTGCTCTCGGGCATGACCAATCCGGACAAGGTGCTGGGCTTTCTGAACATCGCCAGCGCCTGGGATCCGAGTTTGCTGCTGGTGCTGGTCACCGCCGTGCTCGTGGCCTTTGTGCCGATGCAGCTTGCGCAACGCCGCAGCAAGGCGCTGCTGGGTGAGCCCATCGCCTTTCCCGACACCCGCAGCATCACCGGCCAGTTGATTCTGGGCAGCGCGGTGTTCGGCGTGGGCTGGGGCATGACGGGGCTGTGTCCAGGCCCGTCGCTCGCAGCGTTGGCCTCGCTGCACGCGCCGCAATGGCTGTTCTTCGCCAGCATGGTGGTCGGCATGACGGGGTTTGAGCTGTGGCAGCGCGCCGCAGCCAACAAGACGCAGCGCACCGCTGCCCCCGTCCGTCCCGGCGCAACCGCGCTCGGCTCCAAATCCTGAAGGAGATTCCTCATTATGTCCACGACATCCTCACGCGTCACAGCCCCCGTGCGGCAAGCCAGCGCCTGCGCCAGCCACGCCGCGCCGTCATCGCCCACGGACGTCGACCTGCAACTGCGTGAGCGGGTCATAGCCCGCCTGAGTCAGACCACGCTGCGCCGATTCGACATTCAGATTCACGTGCAGGACGGGTTGGTTCGCCTGTGCGGCAGTCTGCGCGACGCCCGCCTGCGCGCCCATGCCGAATGGCTGGTGTTCACCACCGAAGGCGTGCAGGCGGTATGCAGCGATTGGCAACTCCCCGCTTCCACAACCCGGCAATACCGTCATTGAGAACAGAGCGATGCAACATCCAACCCCCACCGTCCAGAGCTGGTTCCACGCGCCGACCTTCACCGCGACCCACTGCATCATCGACCCGCAGACCAAGCACCGCGCCATTCTGGACAGCGTGCTGGACTTCGATGACGCCTCCGGCTGCACCAACAGCATTCGGCGCCAGCGCGCCGTCCCCTGCGACCCTGTCGCGCTCCTCGCACACCTGCGTCCGTCCCCCGATGGGCGTGGGATGTGTTTCGCCGCAGCCCTGGTGCTGCGGCATTTTTTCAGGTCTACCCACACGCGGTAGAGGGGATAGGCCGGGTTCACAAACGAGAATCGTTATGATTTGCTCTCTTTGTTACTTTTCATCCTTGACTGGAGTTGTCCATGACGATCGCCTCCTCGCGTTCCATCCCTGGCCTGGCCGCCCTCGCACTGTTGAGCCTCTTCGCCGCCTCTGCCGCGCACGCCGGCTCTCAGTGCACCACGCAGCCACGCACCGCCTGGCAGGATGCCGACAAGTTTCAGGCTGAACTGAAGTCCCAGGGCTACCAGATCGGAAAGTTCAAGATCACTTCCGGCCAGTGCTACGAGATTTACGGCCGCGACAAGACGGGCAAGAAAGTGGAGATTTATTTCGATCCCGTCAGCGGCCAGATCGTCAAGCAGGAATCGCGATGAGCGCTGCGCGGATGCCGTTGGCCATCCGCCTGTTTCATGGCGGGCTGGCTGTGGGCTTCATCGGCGCCTGGGCGTTGGAGTCGCCCTGGCGTGCCGCGCACGAATGGCTGGGCTACGCAGCCGCCGCCCTCGTGCTCTGGCGCCTGGGGTATGCGCTGAGCCGTGCGGACGACTGGGGATGGCGCGCCCTGCTCAAGCCGCCGCAGGCGGTCTGGCGCTATGCCGCTCAGGCGTTGCGCGGGCGCGCGCCGCAGGCGCTGGGCTACAACCCGCTGGCCGCCTGGAACATCCTGGCCATGCTCACGCTGGTGCTGCTCATCGCCGCCAGTGGGTTTGCCCTCACCACCGATCGCTTCTGGGGGGATGAGGCGATGCAGGCCGCGCACGCGCTGCTGGTGGATGCGATGACCGGGCTGCTCGGCCTGCATCTGCTGGGCGTCGGGGTGGGTAGCATGCGCAGTCGGCATTTCTTGCCCCGGACGCTGTGGAGCGGCGAGCGCGCGCCGCATTGAGCGCGCGCTTCAGGTGCCGCCGACGAAAGGATTGCTGCGGCGTTCTTCGCCGAAGGTCGATTCCGGCCCATGACCGGGGATGAACACCGTGTCATCGCCCATGGGCCACAGCTTGCCCGTGATGCTGTCGATGAGTTGCTGGTGATTGCCGCCGGGAAAATCGGTACGACCGATGGACCCGGCGAACAGCACATCGCCCACCCAACAACGCCGCGCCTCGGGCTGGTGAAACACCACATGGCCTGGCGTATGGCCGGGGCAGTGGCGCACGGTGAAGGTCAGCGTGCCGAGTTGCAGGGCATCGCCATCGGCCAGCCAGCGGTCGGGCGTGAAGGCCTGGGCGGGAGGAAAGCCGAACATCTGCGCCTGCTGTGGCAGAGCGTCGATCCAGAACTGGTCGCCCGGATGCGGACCGATGATGGGCACGCCCGCCCGTCGCGCGAGTTCGGCTGCGCCGCCAGCGTGGTCGATGTGCGCATGCGTCAGCCACACGGCGCGCAAGGTCAGCCCTTCCTGCTGTGCGACCTGTAGCAGCCGGTCGATCTCTCCGCCCGGATCGGTACAGACCGCCTCGCGCGTGGCGTCGTCCCACAGGAGACAGGCGTTCTGGGCAAAGGCGGTGACTGGAAGAATGCGGTAGCGGAGCATGGGCAACAAGCCGGAACGGGAGAACAACGTCGTCAAAAGACCATCCTACGTCGCGCTTTGCACCTCTACAGCGACCTCATTGCGGCGAAACGCAGGCAGAGTCCAGGGTGGGTCGTAGAACCAGGCAACGGGGGTTCCGACCGCGTGCCAGGGCGTCTTGGCAAGCGACGCGAGCAAGCGTGCCTGTTCTTTTTCGACAGTGGCCGGGCTGCGACTGCCAGAAAACCGCAGGACGGCTTCATCGGCTGCCGGCAAGGTCACCAGACGGACCTGCGGATCATCAGGGGTCGGCAAGGTCTCCAGCGTCTCGTTGGCCGGCATGTAGAAGCTGATGACCCAGCCTTGCGCGGAGTGCGATTGCGTGACGGGCGCTGTCATCGCAATGCGTGCACCGGACGATTGGGCGACAGGCGCCGTCATGGCAATCCGGCTGTGACGATGGTTGGCGCCAAAAATATAGGCAGCCAGTCGCTGAAATCCCTGGTATCGCGCTGCGCTGGGCCCGGCTTGCACCGTCGTTTCAGCCGCAATGCGCGGTGCGTAATGGCGAATCTCCACAGGTCCGATCTGTGAGATCACGGCGAACTGGGGCTCGGGTGTTGTGGAACGCACGCCAAAGACCGAGCAGCCCATGAGCAACAAAGGAGTCAGCATGAGAAGGATGGGACGAATGTTCACCTTGGGGCAGCGGGTGGGTGCGTTGCGCTCAACTGGGCCGAGACAGCGGGCGCATCACGAAGGCCTGTCAGCCTGCTGAGGCCGCCGCGGCGCCAATGACGCGTGCATGGTCGGCCAGTTCAAGCAGCAGCTGTTCGGCTGCTGCGCCACTGAGCGTCAGGGGAGAAAACCGCGCATCCGACGAAAAGGCCAGAAACAGGCTGCGGTTTTTTTCGTTGCTCAGCACATATCCCATCGACCAGTCGGCAAAGAGGCGCTTGTCAATCTCGCGGTAGTGCAGGATCGCCGAGTCGGCATGGCGCGCATCGCGCAGGATGCGCGCATAGAGCGTGTTGATCCGCGAGCGGGCGCCCTCGAGCGCCTGCAGAAAGAAGCCATCCGCAAACACCAGCATGCCCGACAGGCCGAGCGCCGGGTTGTTGCGACGTGAGCTGTTGAGAATGTCATGCACGTCGGCCGAACCCAGCTGGGTGATGCGGCTGGCGTAGATCATGCGAATCATCGGATCCATGGTTGTCCTTGTTGTCTTGGGACGCGCGGGCAGGCGGCGTGGGCGCTCAGCCGGGCCGCTGCGACCCCTCGGCTGCACGTGCCCAGCGCTGCAAGCGCGGGCGAATGATCAAAAATCCCCGGTAGAACACTTCCAGCACGGGGGTGACGCCTGGCAGACGGCCGATGCGGCCGAGCCAGCGCCATCCCGGCAGGGTCAGCCACAGGGCGACAAACGCCTGCGCCCCACTCAGCATCTGGCCGTCTGGCTTGCGCACATGGAAACGCGCCAGGTAGCGCGACCGATCCTCCGGGCACAGCGGCGCTGTCGCGTCGCTGACGTCCAGCCAGTCCACAGGCTCGGACGGGGTGAGCGACTGGTACAAGCCCACTTCGCGGCGACACAGCGGGCAGGCGCCGTCGAACAGGACGGTCAGGCGCTCGTTCTGCTGGGGCGGAGTGTGTGTGGGAGGCGTTTGCATGACGGCAGCGTGGAGGATCTCAGAGACAAACGTGAGCTTGCCATGTCCGGGCAGGGCCCGCAGGACGGCGATCAGATGCCCTTGCCTGCGGCGATGATGACCTCGTGCTGCTCAATGCTGCCGCCTTCACCGAAGGCTTCCTTGGGCAGAGGATTGGGGTGCTGATGCGCGCGCTTGAAATCATCGCTGCGCATCCAGTTCTGGAAGGCCTCACGGTTCTCCCAGTGCGTCAGAACGACATAGAAGCCATCGTCCTGCGCCGGGCGCAGCACTTCCATGCGCAAAAAACCCAGCTGCTTTTCCACTTCGCCAGCGCGCTGGCGGAAACGCTCTTCAAAGGCTTCACGAAACTCGGCACGCACGGAGATGCGATTGGCCACGACAAATTGCATGGAAGGCTCCATTTGGAGGGCGAAAGAGAGGAGGGGAAGACAGGAGGTGATGATCGTAGGCTGAAAGCATCCCTCAGGCGCTGAGCAACGTCAAACCAGGTATCGCCGTCCTGTTGTCGATAGGCTGACAGATGGCCGCGCGCCGGGCGGATGATTTTCACTCTCTGCGATGCGCCCCAGGCGAATGGACCGGTGCACTTCAGCGTGCGCAACCTGGCAGCAGGCGCCGATCGACATGGCAAGCGTTTACACGGAAACAGTCGCTTTCTGCCAATCACAACCCGGGACCGTTGGTCGAGGCGCTGCGGTGCCGCCCCCCCTGCAGAGAGGGATTGAGGCGGCTCGGGGCACTCTCTACACTGATTTTGCTTTTGCCGTTTCCGCCACCTGCGGAACCCGTCCCTCTCAGGCTCGCACCATGTCCCGTCAGCCATTGCCTCTCCATCGACGCGACCCGATGCGCGGCTTGGTCATGGCGTTGGCAGCTCTGCTTCTGGCGCTGCTGACATCCGCACGCGTCTGGGCCGCCTTGGCGCCCGACGCGGCAGCCCCGCTGGTCGTGCTGGTTCCGCAGGATCTCGCCCATCAGCGCCTGAAACAAGCGCTTCGGACAGTTCAGGAACCCGGAGGAAGGCTGGAGCCCAGCGCGGTGGCGCTGATGCCTGAGTCGCAATTTCAGTTGGTGAATGGCGGCAATCTGGGCATCAGCGACAACGCCTATTGGGTGCGCATCCGGCTGTTTCGCAGCGTGTTGTCGCCCGAGCATCTGGTGCTGCAGCTCGGGCGCCCGGTCTGGCGCGAGGCCGAGGCCTATCTTCTGCCCTCCGATCCGGCAAACGCAAACAGCACGCGTGCGGCGGGCATTGGGCAGCTCAGCGCACTGCATTCCCGTTACACCGCGTACGCGTTCCAGCCGCCCGAAGGCGCCAGCACCCTGCTGATCCGCGTGGCGCAATACGGTGCGCTCACGCCGGAATTCCATTTGTGGGACGCAGCCGTCTTCCGCCATCACGCAGTGGACGACGCCCTGCTCCAAGGCCTGTTCTACGGCATGACCGTGGCGCTGCTGATCTACAACGCCTTTCTATTTCTGAGTACCCGCGACAAGGCCTATTTCGCCTACATCCTGTGGCAGGCCGCGACCTTGTTCTATATGCTGACCATTTCGGGTATTGGGCAGCATCAGTTCTGGCCCATCTCCAGCGCGTGGAATGGCTTTGGGCTGATCGGCGGGCTGTCGCTGATGTGCGCTGGCGGGCTGTATTTCATTCGCGCCTATCTGCTGCTGCCGCGCTTTGCCCCGCGAACCGACCTTGTGCTGCAGATCGTGCAGTGGCTGGCCATCACCCTGGCGGTCGCCGATCTGCTGCCGGGCAGTAACTGGCTGCTGGTTCCCGCGCAGTTGATCGCTGCGGCCGCACTGCTCCTGATCGCACTGGCCGCTGCGCTGCGCTGGCGGCAGCGCTTCATTCCGGCGATGATTTTGTTGCTCAGCCTGTGTCCGTTGCTGCTCGTGGGATTTGCCAATATCGGCCGCACCCTGGGCTGGTTGCCGGAGACCTTTCTCACCTCCGACGCGCTGCAGTGGGTGATGGTGTTTCTCGCGCTGGTGCTCACCTATGGCCTGTCGGTGCGCGTGGCGCAGTTGCGCGAGCGTGCTTCCAAGCTGCAGGATCTGCTGCTCAAAGACCCGCTCACCGGCCTGCTCAACCGCAACGGCCTGTTCGACGCCGGCCAGCGTGCGCTCGACCGCACACACGACAGCCACGCCTACGCCGCCGTACTGTGGATCGACCTCGATGGCCTCAAGCGCATCAACGATCACTTCGGCCATGCCGCGGGTGACGCGCTGATCCAGGCCACGGCTGCGCGCCTGCGCGAGGCTTTTGGCCCCGACGCGGTGTGCGCCCGGCTGGGCGGCGACGAGTTCGCGATCGTCCTTCCCAATCTGCCGTCGCCGCGTCTGGCCGAAGACCTGGCGCGGCATGTGCTGGAGCGCCTGCGCGCGCCCTATGCGCTGTCGGGACAGGAGTTCCGCGCCTCGGGCAGCATCGGCGTGGCGCTGTATCCGCAGCACGCGCAAACCCTTGAGGAACTATTGGGCGTGGCCGACATGGCGATGTACCGTGCCAAGGAACACGGGCGCGACACCTATGTGCTGTGGGAGGCCGAGATGGACGCCGATGTGCAGGCCTCGCTGTTCCAGTTCACCCGCCCGGCTCGGTCCTGAGCCAGCCTGGCTGTGCCCCTGCGCACAACAGGGGTGTAGTGGACATGCAGTGTGCGCCCCTGCACACTGCGCTTACGACACTAGGGAGACGTTGATGACCTCAGCCATGCAACGGATGCGACATCTCGTTGGCAGCGGGATGTTGCTGGGCTTGTTCTGCTTGCCTTCGGTGGCCCATGCCGCAGACGCCCAGCCGCAGGAATTTCAGGGCGCCAATCTGATGAAGGGGCAGCAGTACTACACCGACCTCAAATGCGCCGCATGTCATGCCGAGCGCATGATGGGTTCCACCTCGGCGATGTACACCCGCCCGGACCGCAAGGTGCATAACCCCAAGCAGTTGCTGGCATTCACGCAGATGTGCGTCACCCAGCTCAACCACGACCTGTTTCCGGAAGAGGTCAAGGACATCGCCGCCTACCTCAACCAGACCTACTACAAGTTCAAGTAGGGCAGGCCTTCAGCGCGCCGTCGATGCCGCACCCGCAGGCGGCTGGGTGATCAAGCCGATGCGGCTCAGCCCCGCGCCTTGCGCAGCGCCCATGACGCGGGCCACATCGCCATAGGGCACGGCGGCATCGGCGCTGATGTGCACCTCGGTCTTGGGCGACTGCTGCGCGCTGGCGGCAAAGCGCGCCGCGAGTTGCGCCAGAGTGATGGTCTGATCGGCGAGGTAGAGCTGCCCGTCCTTGCGCAACCCCACGTTGAGGACGGTGGGTGTCTGCTGTGACGGCGGTGCATCGACCTTGGGCAGATCGAGCTTGAGACTGCCGGTGAGCAGCGGCGCGGTGATGATGAAAATCACCAGCAGCACGAGCATGACATCGATCAACGGCGTCATATTGATGTCGCTCATCGCCTCGCCCTCGTCCCCCTGATCAAAGCTGCCGAAGCTCATGGTGCGCAAGACTCAAACCACCGGACTGGTGGCCAGCAGACGCTGCAGATCGTGCGCGAAACCTTCGAGCGCGCCCTGCACGCGGCGGGCGCGCTTGCTCAGCGCGTTGTAGGCCAGCACGGCCGGAATGGCCACGGCCAGACCTGCGGCGGTCATGATCAGGGTCTCACCCACGGGACCCGCCACCTTGTCCACGCTGATCTGGCCACTTGCGGCAATGGCAGTGAGGGCGTGATAGATACCCCAGACCGTACCGAACAGACCGATGAAGGGCGCGGTACTGCCCACGCTGGCCAGCAGCACATGCCCGGCCTGCAGTCGGCGCTGCGCGGTCTGCAGGGCATCGCGCAGTTCGCGGGTCACGCGGTCTTCGTGCGACTGCCAGCGGTGCACGGTGTCGGACCGCGCCAGCCGCGATGCGGTTTCGGCCATCAGGCTGGCCAGGCCACCCCGGTCGGCCGCTTCTGCTGCGGCAGCGGCCTGCAGCGCCGACGGCGAGCCCCAGTAGGCAGCAATACCTGCGGGCACGCGGCGCGTGGCGCGCCACAGCAGCGCAGACTTCCACAGAATGACGAACCAGCTCGCCAGCGACATGGCCAGCAGCACCAACGCGACCAGATGGCTGAGCGCGTCGCCCTGTTGCCAGAATTGTGCAAGCCCCCCCATGCGCGCCATCAGTCCTTGATGCCCAGGACATCCTGCATGTCGTACAGACCACGCGAACGGGTGGCAAGAAACCGCACGGCGCGCAGGCTGCCCTGGGCATAAGTGGCACGGCTGCTCGATTTGTGGGTGATCTCGATGCGCTCGCCCGTACCAGCAAACAACACGGTGTGATCGCCCACGATGTCGCCGCCGCGCACGGTGGCGAAACCGATGGTGGACGGGTCGCGCTCGCCGGTCACCCCCTCGCGACCATAAACGGCGCATTGCTTCAAGTCGCGGCCCAACGCCGTCGCAACGATTTGGCCCATTTTCAGCGCAGTGCCCGAAGGCGCGTCCACCTTGTGGCGGTGATGCGCCTCAATGATCTCGATGTCATAACCCTGCGCCAGCGCACGCGCGGCCTGTTCCAGCAGCTTGAACACCACGTTCACGCCGATGCTCATATTCGGCGCCATGACGATGGCGATGCGCTGCGACGCGGCGCGGATGCGTGCGAGTTGCACTTCGTCGAAACCCGTGGTGCCGATGACCATAGCCACCCCGGCCGCCTCGCAGGCCGCCAGATGCGCCATGGTGCCTTCGGGCCGGGTGAAGTCGATGAAGTAGCGCGCGTGCTGCAGGGCGGCGTACAGATCAGAGCGGATGGCCACGCCAGTGTGCACCCCGGCAAAGGCCCCGGCGTCCTGCCCCAACGCCGGGCTGCCGGGCATGTCGAGCGCGGCGCTGACGCTGCAGTCCGGCGCGGCCAGTACGGCCTCGATGAGCATGCGACCCATGCGGCCGCTGGCGCCGGCAATGGCGATGGGGTGCGTCTCGGCTTTTGAAGTGCTCATGGGAGAGGGCGGCGTTCAGTTGCCGACGGGTGCTGAGGCTGCGGGAACTGCGGGAATGGCCTTTTGCAACGCGGCGATTTCGGCGGGTGGCGCGTACACCGTCAGGTCGCCGGGCTGCGAAGCAGGGGCGGCTGGCCGCTTGGTTTCGGCGAATTTTTTATCCGCCGCAGCGATTTCCGCCTGCAACTGCGCCTCGGTCAGCGACTTGGGTTTTTTGCCGCCGTCCCGCAGGGAGTTGATCTGGGCGACGAATTCCTGCTCGGAAGGCAGCGGGTCGCCGTCAGCGCGCTCCATCTTGCCGTCCTTGTCGAAATACACGGTGAAGCGGCGCACGATGGGGGCGTGATAGCCCTGGCGCAGGCTGAACACATATTCCCAGCGGTTCTGGTTGAAAATGGTCTTGAGCAGCGGCGTGCCCATGATGGCCTGCACCTGGTCCTTGCTCATGCCGGGCTTGAGTTCAGCAGCCATTTCGCGCGAAACGAAATTGCCCTGAATCACATCGGCACGATAGGGCTTGAACAATGAGGTCAGATCGTGCTGGGTTGCCGTGCTACTGCAGCCGCCCAGCAAGGCCAGGCCGCTCATCGCGGCTGCGGCAAGGCCCAATCGCCACCCCACCAGGGAGGACGCGTGCCGGGTGAAGGAATGTTCAGGGGAGCGAAAAACAGGGGAAAACCGCATCGGGTCTCTCGCGTGGTGCACGCGGCCGGGGTCGTTTAACATCGGCGCATTCTACTGAATACGGCCCACTTCCCCATGGCTCAGAGCAACGCACAAGGTTTGCGCAATACCGGCCTGAAAGTCACTCAGCCGCGCCTGCGCATCCTGGAAATTTTCCAGAAAGGCACGCAGCGCCACATGACGGCGGAAGACGTGTACCGCGTGCTGCTCGACGAGCAACAGGACATCGGCCTGGCCACGGTGTACCGCGTGCTGACCCAGTTCGAGCAGGCTGGCATTTTGCTGCGCAGCAACTTCGAATCGGGCAAGTCGGTGTTCGAGATCAACGAGGGCAAGCACCACGATCATCTGGTGTGCCTGGACTGCGGTCGCGTGGTGGAATTCTTCGATGCCGAAATCGAACGACGGCAGAAAAAGATCGCCAGCGATCAGGGCTTCGAGTTGCAGGAGCATTCGCTGTCGCTCTACGCGAGTTGTGCCAAAAAAGCCGAATGCCCGCACTACAACCGGGCCGATCACATCCCGCTGGCCACGCGCGCGCACGGTCACGGGCACAACGAGTAGCCTTCGGTCCCTTAGTCGTCGTCGTCCTGCATGGCCTGACGCTGGCGTTCCTGAAATTCGCGCAAGGTGTCGATCCCCCGCAACTGCAAAATGGTGTTGCGCACCGCCGACTCCACCAACACGCCGAGGTTGCGTCCGGCTTCCACCGGAATCATCACCTTGCGGATGGGCACGCCCAGCACATCTTCCTCCAAATTGCCTGCGGGCAGACGGTCGAAGTTGCGGTCGAGCACGTCGCGGCGGATGAGATGGCAGATGAGCTTGAGGCGCATCTTGCGGCGCACCGCGGTTTCGCCAAAGATGGTCTTGATGTCGAGCAGGCCGATGCCGCGCACTTCGAGCAGGTTCTGCAGCAGCGGCGGGCAGCGTCCTTCGATGGTGTTCTGCGCCACACGCAGCAGGTCAACGCAGTCGTCTGCCACCAGGCCGTGACCGCGGGTGATCAGGTCCAGCCCCAGCTCACTTTTGCCCAGGCCGGACTCGCCGGTGATGAGCACACCCAGACCAAGGATGTCCATGAACACACCGTGCTGAGTGATGCGGTTGGCAAAGTGCTTGGACAGATAGGCGCGCAGCACGTCGATGGTGAAGGCCGCTGTTTCCGCCGTCTGGAACAGCGGCACCTGCGCCGTGTTGCATTCGTCGATCAAGCCAAGCGGCGGTTCCTTGCCGTCAGCCAGCACCAGGGCTGGTGGCTCCAGCCCGATGATGCGTCGGATGCGGCGCAGACGGTCTTCCGGCGTGGAGTTGTTGAGGTAGTTCACCTCGCGCCAGCCAAGGATCTGCACGCGGAAGGGATGGATGTAATTCAGGTAGCCGACCAGATCGGCCCCGGACGTGGCGCCCTCGACGGCGGCCATGTCGAAGCGACGCTCGGGGTTGCTCTGGCCCGCGATCCACTGCCACATGAGTTGCGGCGCGTTGGCGTCGAACAGGCTTTCGGCGGCGAGGGTGGAGGCTTTCAAATCGGGGCAGATCTGGCAGGGCGGTGGCAGACCGTCGCAGGCCCGGCGGGCGCTGTCACGGCGGTCAGGCTGCGGTTTGCAGCGGCGCCCACACGCTGACGCGGTGATGTAGCGCGGCCGCGTCGGCTTCGCTCAGGAGCTGCTCGCGCAGGTCGGCGTCGGACAGCATCTCGGCAATGGTGGACAGCAACTCCAGATGCTTGGCCGTGGCGCTTTCCGGAACGAGCAACACAACCAGCAGCGACACCGGCTGGTTGTCAGGCGCTTCAAAGGCGATGGGTTGGCGCAAGCGGATGATTGCGGCGCTGGGCTGTTTGAGCCCCTTGATGCGCCCGTGGGGAATGGCCACGCCCTGTCCCAGGCCGGTGGAGCCCAGACGCTCGCGGGCAAACAGATTGTCGGTAATCAGCGCGCGGTTGAGGCCAAGGCTGTTTTCAAACAGCAGACCGGCGTATTCAAAGGCGCGTTTTTTGCTGCTGACATCGACATCGAGTTGCACATGCGTCGGCGGCAAAATCTGGGCAAGACGGTTCATGGGATCACGCTTGGGCCAAAGAGGACAGCGAGTGTAAACGTGTTTTGCTGCAGTTCGGAGTGCCGCCAAGTCGGCAGGGAACAGGCCCGTGCGACCCGCGGCAACCCCGAGAAGTGACGTGGAACGCGTCAGCGTTCAGCTTGCGAGATGTTTGCCGGCAGTCGCCTGATGGTCGCGAAGGCGGTTTTTATGCTCCACCACCTGGCGGTCGAGCTTGTCCACCAGGGTGTCGATGGCGGCGTACAGGTCTTCATGCTGGCTTTCCGCAAAGATCGACTTGCCCTTGACCATCAGATTGCATTCCGCGTGCTGGCGCTTTTCCTTTTCCTTGAGTTTTTCCACGCTGAGTAGCACGTTGACATTGACCACTTGATCGAAATGTCGCACCACGCGATCGAGCTTGGTCTCAACGTAGTTGCGCAGGGAAGGGGTGACATCCAGATGGTGGCCGCTGATGGTCAGATTCATAGTGATGCTCCTGATTTCGGAAAAAATGGGAACAGCAGGGCGGAGTGCCATGCCGACAAGCTCTGACGGGTTGAAACCTCCTTTGTTGTTGCCATCCGGCGGGATCCGGCGGCGTGTGTTGTGATGGAACTTTCAGATTCAGTGTGCTACCGCCCCCCACCAAAATCAAGCCCTGTCCTGACCAGTTGAGCGGGTTTTTGATGTGAGGCGCCAAAACGTGAAATGGTTCACAACCTGCCACGCGACTGCGCCTATGCACAGGGCGAAAAAAAGCGCCCGGCCTTGCGGCGGGGCGAATGAAGAGTCAAACGAAGCAATCCCACGACGGCGCTGCGCGGACGCAGCAAGCCGGTCGATCAGGCAGCGGGCTTGGCTGCCACGGGCTTGAAACCATAGCCCTCGAAAATCTTGAGCGCGGTGGGCGAACGCAGAAACTCGGCCCACATCTGCCCGGCCTTTGGGTGCGCCGCGCCCTTGACCACGGCGGCGGCGTAGACCGCAGTGGTGTTCTGGTCGGCCGGGATGTCGACATTGCTGATCGGATGACCGGCTTGCTCCTGGAAGATGGCTTCGGACTTCCAGGTGACCCCGGCCTGCGCCAGCCCTTGCATCATGAACAGCGGTGTCTGCCGGTGGTGAATATGGGTGAGGATGGTCTCGCCGTTCTTCACCTTGGTGTTGTAGACCGACTGTTCCAGCGCCTCGCCGCCCGCCTTGCGCAGCGACGCCTCGATCTGCCGCGCCACGCCTTCCCAGGCCGGGTTGGGCATGGACAGTCTCACGCCGGGCTTGCCCAGATCGGCCAGGCCGGTGATATGCGCCGGATTGCCCTTGGGCACCATGATGGTCAGGTCGTTGCTGACATAGGGAATGGCCTTGCCGGTGAGCACGCCGTCGCGGATGCCGGCCTCGATCTTTTTCAGCCCGGCAGCGAACACATCCGGCTTGACCGTCCAGGTCATGTTGCCCACGGTGATGGTGCCGCCTTCGTGCATCTGCTTGAGCAGAATGCCCGGTGGCAGGGTCTCGTAGAACACGCGGCCCTTGTAGGCCGGGTGCTCCTTTTCGAAGGCCTGCACCAGCGGCGCCATCGCGAAGTAGTAGTTTCCGGCGACGAAGATCACCAGCTTGGGATGGTCGAGATCACCATGAAAGTCCGGCAGATCATTCACTTCTGGGACGGTGAATTCCAACCCCTTGTTGCGCGCGGGATTGTTCGCGCCGTGCTGCCACGGCGGAAAGAGTGTTTCTTTGTACCGCGGTGGCTGGACCTTGCCATTCCAGCCGGTGTCGGGTTGTTGGGCGTGGGCAAGAACGGGCAGCGCCAGCAGCAGCACGGCCAGCATGGGGGTGCGCAGCAGCGCGTGGGAGGTGCGAGGCATGGAGGTCTCCTGGGGCGAAGGGATGTGCAAATCAATCAGGCGGTGTAGCGGTAGCCGGCGTTTTGCAGTTCCACCAGCGTGGCGACGATGCCGGGAGTGAGCACCACGCCGGGGATGAGGTGATTGGTGAATTCGGCGGCCATTTCGCCGTGGGTCTTTTTGTCCGGGTTGACACCCTTGGCATGCAGATACCCGGTCAGCTCCCAGATGGCGTTGTGGCAAGCCAGGAACACCGCGCCACGCTCCTGCAGCACGGTGATGCTGTTGTCCGCCGGGGAGTACACGCCCTTGGAATCTTCCACGGCTTTTGGGTCGGCATCGGCCGCCGGCGGAGTCTTGATCCACACATTGGTCTTGACCTTGCCCTTGCCCTTGGTCAGATTGCCCAGCTGGTACTTGGCCCAGAGCGCGTCATCGAACAGCGCCAGATGCGCCGGGCCGTGGGTGGCCGACAGCGCGAGGAAATCCGGGTGCTTGAACGACCAGATCTGCGCGTTCATGGAATTGCGCATCAGGTTGAGCCAGGGGCCTTCGAGCTGGGTGTTGTCCCACACCTGCTTGGGTTCGCCGCTGTAGCTCAGCAGCAGATCGAGCGCCGCGCTGTCCCATTCGTCGGGATGCTCCAGAATCATCTGCGTGGTCTTGAAGTCGCGGCGACGCGGCGCGGCGGCGAGCTTCTTGCCCAGCTCGGCCAAGGTGGTGGCGCCGGTCGGCAGCAAGCGTTGCGGGAGGCTGTCCGCATGCGCGGCGCGGCTGCCGAGCGCGGTCAAGCCCAGGCCTGCGGCGAGAGCGGACTGCAGCGCCAGGCGGCGTGAGCTGTAGGGTGAAACAGGGGCCGGCATGAATGAACTCCTTCAGGGGTGTGCAACACAACATACGCGTTAACACCTAGAAGATAGGACGCCAGCTCATACAAGACAAACGGATATTTGTAATGAGTTGAATTGAGCGAATCGATCGATTTCAGTGGGCCACGGCCCGCGAGAACAGATGGATCACCAGCACGCCGGCGAGGATCAACCCCAGGCCGATGAGTGCAGGCAGGTCGAGCGACTGCCGATACACCAAGTAGCCAATCAGGGTGATGAGCACGATGCCCACGCCCGACCACACCGCATAGGAAATGCTCATCGGGATGGTCTGCATGGTGCGCGAGAGCAGGTAAAACGCCAACGCATACGCCACCACAACCACCAGCGACGGGGCCAGCCGGGTGAAGCCCTGCGTGGCCTTCAGCGCAGTCGTGCCGATGACTTCGGCCAGAATCGCACCGAACAGAAAGAGCCAGGATTGCATGACCCCAGCATAGCGGGCGGGCATGTCAGTGCAGACGGCTGTTCAGGGTTCATGTTGAGGCCGGGGCTGCTGTCTGCGCCGGAGTTTTTGCGCGTACATGGCCTGATCCGCCCGTTTGAGCAGGCCTTCCATGTCTGCCGAGCCCGGTTGACAGACCGCAATGCCAATACTGGGGCCCGGATAGTCCAGGTGGCCCTGCTCCAGCGTGTATTGGCCGCGCGTCAGATCGAACAGCCGCTCGCGCAGTGCCGACTCATGGCGCACCGCTTCGGGGTCGACGCAGATGGCGACGACGAATTCATCGCCGCCGTAGCGTGCAAGCACATCGCTGGCGCGCAGACCGTTTTTCAGACGCTGCCCGACCTGACGCAAAAACGCATCTCCAGCGGGATGCCCGTGGTCATCGTTGATCTGCTTGAACCCGTCGAGATCGATGAAGGCCAGCATCACGCGCCGCTGCTGCCGTTCGGCCTGCGCGAGCAATCGGGGCAGGTGCTCTTCGAGACCCCGGCGGTTGAGCAGTCCGGTGAGCGGGTCCAGCAGATTGGCATGCGAGAGGCGGGCGTTCTCCTGCTGCAGCAGCGCGATCAGCCGCTCGCGCTCGATCTGTCTGGCAATGATGCTGGCAAACAATTTGATGCTTTGCAGCGCCTTGGGCGAGAGCTCCACGGCCTGACGACCCGCGGCGCACAGCGTGCCGAAAAGCTCCCCGCCCGCCACATGGATCGGCGCGCTGGCGTAGGTTTCGATGCCCAGGACCCGGGCGGCTGCGCTGTCGCCCCAGGTCTTGGACACGGCGTTGTTGACCAGACGGTCTTGCTCCAGCGCCCGTTTGCACAGCGTGTCCTGCCAGTCCACCTGCGCGCCCTCGGGAATGCGCAACTGGTCGGTGTTCGTGGCGTAGAGCACGGTCTGGGTCTGCCGCGCCGGGTCGATGGAGGTGAAGTAGGTGCTTTCGAGCCCGGTGATGGTCTGCAGCAGTTTCAGTAACGGTCGCACCAGTCCTTCCAGATCGACCGCCTGCAGCAGCGTCGTGGAAAGCTGGTCGAACAAAGCCTCATCAGAAGGAACGGGAGAGGAGCGCAGCATCAACAATTCAATCGTACGGCAGAGTGCACAGGAGAGGTTGCAGGCTGGGCGCGAAACAGCACGCCGCGCCTTGCAGCATCAGGTGCTGACCGCTGCGGCATCGACCACACGGTTGCGTCCAAGGTCTTTGGCGCGATAGAGCGCCACGTCGGCGGCGTTGATCCAGTCACGCAGCGCTGCATGCTCCGGCAACGCCACGGCCAGGCCGATGCTGCTGCTCAGGCGCAGTTGCGGCGCGCTGGCAAAGCGCAGTTGCTCGATCTGCGCACGGATGCGTTCGGCCATGGCGCGCGCTGTGTTGGCGTCGGCATGGCTGACGAGCACGGAGAACTCGTCGCCGCCATAGCGACCGGCGCTGTCTTCGCTGCGCACACTGGCCAGAATGACTGTGCCCACCGCGCTGATGACTTCATCGCCCACGGTATGGCCGAAAGTGTCGTTGACGAATTTGAAATGGTCGATGTCGATCAGCAGCAGACTGGCTGGCCTGTCCTCTGACTGCACGGATTGCAGCGCCTGCGTGGCGCGCTCGATCCAGTGATCGCGCGAGTGCAGTCCGGTCTGGCTGTCGGTGCGGCGCAGCTCGGAGAGCTGCCAGTTCTGTCGAGCGGTGGTACGCATGAGGCGCGCGCCGCGGTAGGTATTCACCCAGGTGTAGACAAACACCAGTGGCAACACACACAGCTCCACCAATAAGGTGCTGTGCGGTTGCACCTCGGGGTGAACCAGCAGGGTGACCAGGGCTACGGCACCGATCAGAACGATGAGGGCATATAACCAGAGCCGACGGATCAGGGTGTACACCTTGTCGAAGGTGGTGATGATGATGAGCACCGCGCTGGCCAGCAGGTTGAAGTGCATCAAGGGAACCCAGATGCCGACGAACAGGGAGTCGATGAGCAGATTGCGTTTTTCCGCCGCGTAACGGTCGGGACTGAAACGGGCGTGAACATAGGCAATGTGCGGCCAGAGCAGAAATGTGACCCCCAGCAGAGCCCAGAGCCAGGCACCGGCACGATGTTCGAACAACACACTGCCCACGGCAAGCCCGGCCAGCGCCATGCCGAGCACACGGGCGGGATAGACCAGGCGGTAGAACGATGCCCGCGTGACCGGGGCAACCGGCGCGGTGGATCGCGGCTCGGGCAGATGCATGACGCGGCTGGCCGGAAGCTGCTTACAGCGTGCCGCTCTGAATCAGCTCGATCTTGTAGCCATCGGGGTCTTGCACAAAGGCAATGATGGTGCTGCCTCCGGCCACTGGCCCGGCCTCGCGGGTGACGGTGCCGCCCGCCGCCTTGATGCGGGCGCAGGCGGCTGCGGCATCATCCACGCCGAGGGCGATATGGCCGTAGGCCGTGCCCAGGTCGTAGTGATCGACGCCGTAGTTATAGGTCAGCTCCAGCTCGGCCTGCGCCGGGTTGGGCTCGAAACCAAGGAAGGCCAGACTGTATTTCTGCTCGGGCCGGTCAGTGGTGCGCAGCAGTTGCATGCCGATGACCCGGGTATAGAAATCGATGGAGCGCTGCAGATTGCCGACGCGCAGCATGGTGTGAAGAAATCGCATGACATCGTCCTCTTGAAAACCGCCCCGCATGACGGCAGAAAGACACAAGGCCGCACCTGCGGCCGGACACCGGGTTTGTAACACCGCGGCAGCAACATGGCCCAGCGGGGTTCACGCCCAGGGCGGCAATGTGGACTGCTTGAGATGAAGCCGCGCTTGGCGATAGTCGGGATAGAGCTGGCCAACATGCGCCCAGAAGCGCGGGCTGTGGTTCATTTCGCGCAGATGCGCCACTTCATGCGCCACCACATAGTCCACCAGTTGCGGGCTGAAGTGCAGCAGGCGCCAGTGCAGGCGGATGGTGCCGTCGCTCTTGGCGCTGCCCCAGCGCGTGCTGGCGGCGCTGAGCTTGACCGCGGTGACACGCACGCCAAGCTGTGCGGCGAAGTGTGCCACGCGGGCATGGAACAGCGCCAGCGCCTGCCGCTGCAGCCAGGCCGCCACGCTGTCGCGCACCTGCTGCGCGTCGCTGTCGGGCGGCAGCGGCAGGTGCAGTTCGGCGCGGGATTCGTCCCAATGCAGTTGGGTGGCGCTGCGCAGTCGCAGGGTGAGGTGCTGGCCGAGATAGGGGATGCGGCCGCCATCGGCCCAGTCGATGCGCGCAGCCTGCAGGGCCTGCAGCCGCTGGTCGCGCTGGCGCAGCTTGCGCACCACCCAGGCCGCATGCTGCTGCAGGAACTGGGTGATGGAGGCCAAGCTGGCCAGACGCGGCGCCAGCAGGCTGACACCGCGATCGTCCACCCGCAGCGCCAGAGTGCGGCGGGCGGCGCGGCGCAGGGTCCAGTCGAATCGGTGGATGCCATCGTCGTACTGTTGTGCCGGGGGTGCAACGGGCGCGCGGGGGGGTGGCGGGGTGTGCGCTTTGGGAAATGGCGCGGGGCAAGAGGGCGCAGGCGACGCAGCGGGTTCGACGGGCGCAACGGCCATCGGCGCAGGGGTGGGCGATAAGTCGGGCCAGTCGAACAGGCCGAGCTGCGCTGCGCCCTGCAGCGGGGCGTGCGCCGAACGATCAGGGCTGGGCATGCGTGTAGGCCTGCGGGTCGAGACGGCGCATTTCGGCCTCGATCCAGTGCTCCACCTCGGCCATCATTTCCGCAGGCTGGCGGCCTTCTGGAGAAATGGGCTTGCCAATGGACACGTCGATCACCCCCGGGGTCTTGATGAAAGCCTGCCGCGGCCAGCAGCGTGCCGACGTCACGGCGATGGGGACGACCCAGGCACCGGTGGCAATGGCGAGCCGCGTGCCGCCGGTTTTATAGACACCCTGCTGGCCGCGCGCGGTGCGCGTGCCTTCGGGGAACATAATGATCCAGTTGCCTTGCTTGAGAATTCTGCCGCCCTGTTTTTCCACGCGGCTGAAGGCTTGCGCGCGTTTGCTGCGGTCGATGTGCACCATGTCCAGACGCCCCAGCGCCCAGCCGAAGAATGGCACATACAGCAACTCGCGCTTGAACACATACGCCAGCGGGCGCGGCATGATGAGGGGCAGCGCCAGGGTCTCCCAGGCCGACTGGTGCTTAGACAGCAGCACCGCAGGTCCCTCAGGCAGGTTCTCCATGCCGATGACATGGCTGCGGATGCCGCAGATGTAGCGGGCGCCGCCATACGCCAGATGAACCCAGCCCAGGGTGAAGCGATACAGCGGCGTGCCGCGAATGAAGATGGACAGGATGACCACGACCACCGCATAGGGCACCACGGTGACCACGAGCCAGGCCATGTACAGCAGGGAACGGAGAAAGCGCATGGCCGATTGCGTCACGCCTTGTCGGCCGCGGTCTTGGGCTGCGCGAGCAGCCAGGAGGCGAACGCGGCCAGATCGTCATGCACCCGCGTGCCAGCGGGCAGATTGCCCAGATCGGCGATGCGTTCGCCCTTGCCGGTGCGCACCAGGTGCAGGCTGCAGCCCAGGGGCTGCGCGGCCTGCAGGTCGCGCACACTGTCGCCCACGGACGGCACGCCCGCCAGGGTCTCCAACTCGTAGCGTCGGGCAATGTCCTGGAACAAACCCGGCTTGGGCTTGCGGCAGGTGCAGTGATCTTCCGGCGCATGCGGGCAAAAGAACACGGCATCGATCCGCCCGCCCACCGCGGCCAGCTCTTTGTGCATCTTGCGGTGGATGGCATTGAGCGTGGTCATGTCGAACAGCCCACGGCCGATACCCGACTGGTTGCTCGCCACCACCACATGCCAGCCCTCATGGTTCAGCCGGGCGATGGCCTCCAGACTGCCGGGAATCGGCACCCATTCGTCGGGCGACTTGATGAAGTCGTCGCTGTCTTGGTTGATCACGCCGTCGCGGTCGAGGATGAGCAGTTTCATGACGGCATTGTCCCGCAGGTTCAGGCGGCCAGGCGCGACAGATCGGCGACCTGGTTCATTGCCGCCTGCAGCCGCGCCAGCAGGGCCAGGCGGTTGGCGCGCAGCGCGGGATCTTCGGCGTTGACCATCACCTGCTCGAAGAAGGTATCTACCGGGATTTTCAGCGCGGCCAGCGCCTTGAGGGCAGCGGTGTAATCGCCGCGGGCATACGCCGCGTCGGCCTGCGGCGCGATGGCCTGCAGCGCATGCGCCAGCTGCTGTTCGGCGGGTTCAACCAGACGGCTGGGGTCCAGCGCGTCGGCGTGGATCGTGCCGACGGATTTTTTCAGGATGTTGCCCACCCGCTTGTTCGCCGCCGCCAGCGCCTGCGCCTCGGGCAGCGCCGAGAAGGCGCGCACCGCGTCGAGACGGCGCGGCACATCGGCGAGGAACTGCGGCTGCAGCGCGAGCACCGCATCGACCTCCAGCGCGGTGTATCCCTGCTCGCGCAGCCAGTTGGCCAGACGCTCGCGCACGAACACCGCAACTTCCGCTGTCGGGTCCAGATAGCCCTGCACGCCCTGAAACGCGGTGTTGCCGATGGCCAGCAGCGCCGACAGCGGCAGCGCGCTCTCGCGCTCGAGCAGCATGCGCACAATGCCCAGCGCATGCCGCCGCAGCGCAAAAGGGTCCTTGTCGCCACTAGGGCGCTCGCCGATGCCGAACAGCCCCACCAAGGTGTCGAGCTTGTCGGCCAGCGCCAGCGCCAGACCGACGTCATTGCGCGGCAACTCGTCGCCAGCGAAGCGTGGCCGGTAATGATCTTCGATCGCCTGCGCCACCAGCGGGTCTTCGCCGTCGTGCAGCGCGTAATACCGGCCCATGATGCCCTGCAGCTCCGGGAACTCGCCAACCATGTCGGTGAGCAGATCGGCCTTGGCGAGCAGCGCAGCGCGCTCGGCCAGCGCCACCGCACGGCCGGGGGCGATTTCCGCGGCGATCGCCCCGGCCATCGCCCGCACTCGCCGCATGCGCTCGCCCTGCGAGCCGAGCCGAGCGTGATAGACCACATGGTCCAGCGCGGGCACGCGGTTTTCCAGGGTGCGTTTGCGGTCCTGCTCGAAGAAGAACTGCGCGTCGGCCAGACGCGGCCGCACCACGCGCTCGTTGCCCTGGATCACCGCGCTGGGGTCGGCGGGGGTGATGTTGCTCACCACCAGAAATTGGTTCGTCAGCTTGCCCTGTGCGTCGAGCAGGGGGAAGTATTTCTGGTTGGCCTTCATCGTCAGGATCAGGCATTCCTGCGGCACCGCGAGAAAGTCCTCGTCGAACTCGCACAGCAGCACATTCGGGCGCTCGACCAGGGCGGTGACCTCGTCGAGCAGCGCCGGGGCGTCGATCGGCCGCAGATCCGCGCCGGCGCGCGCTGCGGCGGCCTGCAGCTGCGCGGCGATCTCGGCGCGGCGCGCGTCGAAACTGGCGATCACCGCGCCTTGGCTGCGCAGCACATCGGCATAGCTGTCGGCGGACGGCAGCACGATGGGGTCAACCTGCGCTTCGAAGCGGTGACCGTGGGTCTGCCGACCCGCGATGAGCCCCAGCGCCTGCACCGGCACCACGTCGGCGCCATGCAGCGCCACCAGACCATGCGCCGGGCGGACGAACTTGACCGTGCTCCAGCCATCGGCCAGTTGATACGCCATGACCTTGGGGATGGGCAGTCGCGTCAGGGTATCGTGCAGCGCGGTTTGCAGGCCGTCGAGCAGCGACACGCCGGTGGCCACGGTGTCGATGAACAGCGTCTGCGCCTTGCCTTCGCCCTCGCGCCGCAGCCGCGCCGCGGCGCTGGCGTCCAGCCCGAGGCTGGCGAGCTTTTTCAGCAGCGCGGGCGTGGGCGCGCCGCTGGCGTCCAGGCCGACTGCGGCGGGCATGAGCTTTTGGGCCACCGCACGGTCAGCGGCCTTGGCCGCGACATGCGTGATGTGCGCAGCCAATCGGCGCGGGCTGGCGTAGGGCGTGATCACCGTATCGGCTGCGACCAGCCCCAGCGCCTTGAGGCGCTCGGCCAGACCTTCGGCAAAGGCGCGGCCCAGCGTGGACAGTGCCTTGGGCGGGAGTTCTTCGGTAAAGAGTTCGACAAGCAGATTGGGTGAGGTCATGGTGCAGTGGGTGAAAACTGGGACGGCGACGATGAACAGTGCAACTGCAGAGCGCGGGCGGCGCAGACCCGGCCGCCTTGCGGCTCAGGCAGCCTTTTTCTGCGCCAGTTGCGCGCGCACCTCGTCGGCCCAGTCCTTCGGCGCCAGCGGAAAATCCAGTCGGGCGCGACTGTCGAGATATTCCTGCGCCACGCCGCGCGCCAGGTTGCGGATGCGGCCGATGTAGGCGGCGCGCTCGGTGACTGAGATCGCTCCGCGGGCATCGAGCAGGTTGAAGCTGTGGGCGCATTTGAGCACCTGCTCATACGCGGGCAGCGCCAGCTGCGCGGCCATGAGCGCCTTGGCCTGCCTTTCATGCGCGGCAAAGGCCGTGAGCAAAAAATCCACGTCGCTGTGCTCGAAGTTGTAGGCGCTTTGCTCGACTTCGTTCTGGTGGAACACGTCGCCGTAGCGCAGCACGGTCGGCTTTGCCGCGACCTCGGTTTGCGTCCACACCAGGTCGTAGACGCTCTGCACGCCCTGCAGATACATCGCCAGACGCTCCAGGCCGTAGGTGATCTCGCCGGTGAGCGGCTTGCAGTCGATGCCGCCGACCTGCTGGAAATAGGTGAACTGGGTGACTTCCATGCCGTTGAGCCAGACCTCCCAGCCCAGGCCCCAGGCACCGAGCGTGGGGTTCTCCCAGTCGTCCTCGACAAAGCGGATGTCGTTGGTCTTCAGGTCGAAACCCAACGCCTCCAGACTGCCCAGGTAAAGATCGAGGATGTTCCCAGGCGCGGGTTTGAGCACGACCTGGAACTGGTAGTAATGCTGCAGCCGGTTGGGGTTGTCGCCGTAGCGGCCGTCCTTCGGGCGGCGGCTGGGCTGGACATAGGCGGCCTTCCAGGGTTCGGGGCCGAGGGCGCGCAGAAAGGTCGCTGTGTGGCTGGTGCCCGCGCCCACTTCCATGTCGTAGGGCTGCAGCACGGCGCAGCCCTGGTTGGCCCAGTAGGTCTGCAGGGTCAGAATGAGGTCTTGAAAGGTGCGCATGGAATCCGCCTTGAAGAAGGCGACATTGTAGAAAGCACCAGGGCGACTGGACGGCCCGCCTTATTGATTCGCGCCCAGGCTGGGAAGGATGGCACCGGGAGACAGCGTGGGCTGCTGCGGCACCGGCTGGGCAATGGCCGCCGGTTGGGTGCCCGGCCCCTGACCGCGCACACTGACGGTGGAGGTACCCACCGCCACACCACCCGGCCCGACCAGCATGCCGCCGCTGGCGGTGGTGACGCCTGTGGTGACACCACCTGTGGCCTGCGGCGAGGACGAGGCCGACAGCGGCAACTGCGCGTCAATCGCCAGCGGCGGAAAGTTCTGCAGGAAGTAGCCGGTGACCGCATTGGGCGAACTGGACGCAAAGCCGGTGGCCGGATTGACCTGTGCGGTGATCACCCCGGGCGGCACCGGCCAGGGCACATCGGGCTTGCCGGCCAGCGCCACACGCATGTAGTCCATCCAGATCGGCAGAGCAGCCTTGGCGCCTTGCTCGCCACGGTAGAGATTGCGCTGGGTGTTGTAGCCCATCCAGGTGATAGCGACGAGATCGGGGTTGAAGCCGTCGAACCAGGCGTCGTGAAAGTCCTGCGAGGTGCCGGTCTTGCCCGCCAGATCGGTACGCCCGAGCGAGAGAGCCGCCGCGCCCGTGCCATGCTGGATGACCGCCTGCATGAGCTGATTGCTGAGGAAGGCATTCGCCGGACTGATGATGCGCGGCGCGTTCTGTCCGGCGATCACGGGCTTGTGCGCATAGATCTCGGCCCCGTGCGCATCGACGATGCGCTTGATCAGGTAGGGCTCGACCAGCGAGCCGCCGTTGGCGAACACCGCATAGGCAGTGGCCATCTGCAGCGGCGTGAAGCTGCCCGCCCCCAGCACCATGGTGGGGTAGGGCGGAATCTGGTCGAGCGGCAGGCCGAAGCGCGAGGCGAATTGGCGCGCATAGGGAATGCCCACCGCGAGTACCACCTTGACCGCGCAGACATTGTCGGAATGCGCCAGCGCCAGCGTGGCGGGAACGGCGCCGAGCCGTTCGTTGTCGTAGTTGTGCGGCGTCCAGGGCGGCTGGCCCGGACCGGGATTGAGGGTGATCGGGGAATCGTCGATGATCGTCGTGGGCGCCAGGCCTTCATCGATGGCGGCCGAATAGATGAAGGGCTTGAAGCTCGATCCCGGCTGGCGAAAGGCCTGGTTCACATGGTCGAACTTCTCCTGGTTGTAGTCGAAGCCACCGACCCAGGCACGCACCGCGCCGTCATGCGGATCGACCGACACCAGCGCCGACTGCACGTCGGGCATCTGCGCGATGCGCCAACCCTTGGCCAGCTTTTGCAGCCAGACCACGGCGCCACGGTCGATGCGCTGCTTCTCCGTGGCCTTGAGCGACAGCCCGACTGCGGCGAATTTGAGCGCATCCCCGCTGAGTTCCACGGTATTGCCCGATTCCAGCACAGCCTCGACGAGCTTGGGGCTGGCATGCAGCACCACGGCGGGATGCAGACTGCCCGCTGCGGCATAGGGCTTGAGCGCCTTGGTTGCCACGGACAGGGCGTCGGCGTCGTGCGGCGGCAGGTCGATCTGCGCCTGCGGCCCGCGCCAGCCGTGACGTTGGTCGTAGGCCAGCACCCCGCTGCGCACCGCGTTGACCGCGGCGGCCTGATCACGGTCGTGCAGGGTGGTATAGACCTTGTAGCCGTCGGTATAGGCCGACTCGCCGAAGCGCGCCACCATGATTTCGCGCACCTGCTCGGCGGCGTAGTCGGCATCCACCTTGAAGCGCAGCAGGCCCTGACCAGACACCACGTTCAGCGGCGCCTGCATCGCGTCGTCGTACTGCGCTTTGGTGATGTTGCCCAGCGCCAACATGCGACCGAGCACGTAATGCTGACGGATGAGCGCCGCCTTGATGTTGGTCTGCGGGTTGAAGGCCGACGGCGCCTTGGGCAGACCGGCCAGCACCGCGATCTGCGCCAGCGAAAGCTGGTCGAGCGGCTTGCCGTAATACACCTGCGCGGCTGCAGACACGCCGTAAGCCCGCTGGCCAAGATAGACCTGATTGAGATAGCGCTCGAGGATCTGATCCTTGCTCAGCTCGTGTTCGATCTTGTAGGCCATCAGCGCTTCGGTGAACTTGCGCAGCGGCGTCTTTTGCGGGCTCAGGTAAAAATCGCGCGCCACCTGCATGGTGATGGTGGAGGCGCCCTGCACTGCCGAGCCGTGCATCAGATCGGCCAGCGCCGCGCGCAGTACGCCCGACCAGTCGACCGCGCCGTGGTCGTAGAACTGCGCGTCTTCGGCGGCGAGAAAGGCCTCACGCACCTGCAGGGGAATCTGCGCGAACGGCACCACGGTGCGCCGCTGCACACCAAATTCACCAATCAGCGTGCCTTCGGCGGAATATACCCGCAGCGGCAGATCCGGACGGTAGTCGGTGAGTTCGCTCAGCGCGGGCAGACGCGGGTACAGCATGGTCACAGCAAACACCAGCATCAGCACGACAGCGACGCCAAGCAAGACCACGCCGAACAGGAATTGGAGCCACAAAGGGCGTGCGCGCAAGCCGCGCCCGGGCCGCTTGCCGCTGCCTGCGGGCGGTTTGGGGGAACCCGCAGGTGCGGTGTCAGCAGAGGTGCTCATGGTCGCGAGGCATGATAGCCGCCGCATTCGTCACAACATCCGCCAAACTGTGACCAGTTGTGACCCTGCGTCACGGCGCGCACGCTGGGTGGCGCCCACCACCGGTCAACCGTCTTACTGCGCCGGAGGGTAGGTCTGCGGATACGCGGGCTGCTGCGGATAGGCAGGCGGAGGCGGAGGCGGCACATAGCGCGGCGCGGCATACCCCGGCACCTGCGCGCCGCGTGCATACATGCACTGCTGATACGCAATGTTGTAGGCGCGCTGCGCGCTGCCCTGGGTGTCGCCATAGCTGCCTGCGCCACCCGCGCTCCCCGCGAGCAGGCCAATGCCCGCTCCCACACCGGCGCCCTGGCTGTTGCCGCCGATCAGCGCCCCGGCCGCAGCGCCAATGCCGGTGGCAATCGCCGCCGATGTCACGCCGGAATTGCTCGCGCCGGTCTGATACTGCGCCGATTGCTGTTGCGCATACTGACGGCAGCTGGCGTCGATGGCCTGGAACTGCTCGAAGGGCATGCCCGGCGCCGGCATGACCGCGATGGTCGGCCCGAGAGGCGCGGTGGCACAGCCGCCGAGCACCAAGGCGCCAAGCGCAGCGGGAAGCAGAAAAAACGGACGGGAAAATCGCATGATGTGGCCTCAGAAAAGAATGTCAGGATTTGGTGCGTTATCTCTTGGCGGGTGGAGGCGGCGGGGGTGGCGTGGCGGGCACGGTCGTCCAGCCTCCGGGGCACATCGAGACGTAGGGGTAGTATCCCGCCGGGCTCTGGCAGTAATACCAGAACGACTGCGGCGCCGGGCCTGGCGGGAGTGACTGCACGACGACCGGCTGGCGCTCCACAACAACGGGCGGGCTCCATATGCTCCAGCTGTAGGCTGGAAAAGGGTCGTTCCAGCGGTCATACCAACCGCCGCCCCAGCCGGGATACCAGGGTGAGCCGTAGGCGCCGTCATACACCGGCACACCGACACCGACGCTCCAGTACACCCGCGCCTGGGCAAGACCCGGCAGGGCCAGCAGCCCGGCGGCTGCCAGCGCAAGAAAGACGCGCCTGAATGGAATGTTCTGTTGCATGGCAAACCTCATTGCTAAGACACGCCGGACTCAAGCGGAGTTCCGGCAACACGACTCAGGCCACACCGAATCAGTCCTTGTGATACTGCGCGCCGGGCTGCAGGAAGGGATGCAAGGCGCACACCAAAACCATAACCCAAGCTGTGACGAACGAGGGCCGCGCCGCAGACTGCCTGTGGGCCGGATGCGCAGCGCACAAGGGACTTGTTCAGGGTTACCCTGAGAAGGTAACGCAAGACACTTGCCTTTGCCGACAGCAGAATGGTGTCATTTCGGCACATTTTGATTGCCCATTGTGTGCAGACTGTTTCCGGTCAACAACTTTGCTCAGGCGCACGTTAAAGTGGCTGGTGAAGTGCAAAAGCGCTGCGGATGTTCCAACTCTTGGTGACCTGATGCGTAAATTCCTCATTGGTTTCATGGCCTTGCTCACGCATATCGGTCTCGCCCAGGCGCATTCCTTGGACGACGTGGTGGTGGTGCTCGATTCGGGCGACGCCCGCATCACCCTGATCAATCAGGCCACGCGCCAGACCATCGGCAGTTTTGCCACCGGCAAGGAGCCTCATCACCTGATGGCCACGCCGAACAGCCAAGATCTGATCGTCGCCAATGCGGTGAGCAACGACCTGATGCTGCTCGACCCCAAGACCGGCAAGCCCATCGGCAGTGTGCCCGACATTCCCGACCCGTACCAGATCGGCTTTTCGCCCGACCACCGATGGTTTGTGGTGAATTGCCTGCGGCTGAACCGAGTGGACATCTACCGCTACGACCAGGGCAAATTCCAGCTCGCCAAGCGCATTCCCCTCAAGGCCCTGCCCAGCCACATGGCCTTCACCGCCGACAGCAAGACGGTCTACATCAGCCTGCAGGAAACCAACGCGGTGGCCGCCATCGATCTGCCCACGCAGACCGTGCTGTGGAGCATGAAGGTGGGCGAAACCCCGGCCGGGCTATGGCTGACTCCGGGCGATAAAACCCTGTTGGTGGCGCTGACCGGCAGCGACGCGGTGGTCGCGGTCGATCCGCGCACGCGCACCATCCTCAAGCGCATTGTCACTGGCAAGGCAGCGCACAACTTCCGCTCCATGGCCGACGGCCGCCATGTGCTGGTGAGCAACCGCGTATCCGACACCATCAGCATCCTCGACATGGACACGCTCACCAAGGTAGGTGATATCACCGGCCTGCGGCCCGGGCCCGACGACATGGAGCTCTCCGCCGATCGCCGCTGGCTATGGGTGACCTTCCGCTTCGCCCGCGCGGTGGGGGTGATCGACATGACCACGCGCAAGCTGGTCGACGTCATCCCGGTGGGCAAGTCACCGCACGGCATCTACTTCTACAACCGCGCACCGTTTTACGACAACCTGCCGCCGCTGTCCGAGCTGGCGCAGCGCGTCGCGGCAGCGCGCTAAAGCAGCGCCATGATCAACCCGCTCGACTGGATCAGCCACGTCACCAGCCTGCTGGTCGGCGAGGTGCAGACCTGGGTGTTCGTCACCCTGGTGCAGCCCGTGCTCTACCACTTTCATCTCATGGTGGATGACGACTTCGCCTACGACGGGGTGTTGTGGTTCCTCGCGGGCCTGTTGCAGATCGCGGTCGTCTACGCGGTGTTGCGGCCGCTCGAAGCGCTGCGCCCGCTGGAAATCTGGCCCAACCGCCGCGCGGTGCGGGTGGACGTGCTCTACACCTTCATCAATCGCCTCGGGCTGATCAACCTGGTGCTGTTCTTCACCCTGCAGCCCCTGTTCGACAGCCTGCAGGAATGGCTGCGGCTGCGCGGCATCGACAACATCAACCTCGACATGCTGTGGCCAGGCGTCACCGATCGGCCGCTGGTGGCGTTCCTGATCTATTTCATCGTGCTCGACTTCGCAGGCTACTGGTATCACCGCGCGCAGCACCAAATCCAGTGGTGGTGGGAGCTGCACGCGGTGCACCACAGCCAGCGCCAGCTCAGCCTGTGGGCCGACGACCGCAATCACCTGCTGGACGATGTGCTGATGGCGGCGTTCTTCGCCGCGCTGGCTTTGCTGATCGGCGTGCCGCCGACGCAATTCGTCGCGCTCTCGCTGGTCTCGGGCGCACTGCAAAGCCTGCAGCATGCCAACACCCGGCTGTCGTTCGGCTGGCTGGGCGAGCGGCTTCTGGTCAGCCCGCGGTTTCACCGCCTGCATCACGCCATCGGCTACGGGCACGAGCTCGGCCATCAGAACAACGCGCGGCTGTATGGCTGCAACTTCGGCGTGCTGCTGCCGTGGTGGGACGTGCTGTTTCGCTCTGCCGACTTCACCACACCGCTGCAACCCACTGGGGTGCGCGCCCAGCTGCCCGCGCCCGACGGTCTGGGCGAGGATTACGGCGACGGCTTCTGGGCACAGCAATGGCTTGCGCTGCGGCGCATGGCGCGGCGCATTGCCCAACGCACCACTGCGCGCACGACGGATTCGCCCCGCAAACCCCCTTCCGGCGGCCAGACGGCCTGATGGCGCTGCGCCGCGCAGCTCAGCCCGGAAGGCAATGCGTCTGCCCAGGGGCGATACAGGTATCCACCTCGATCTGCACCGTGGCGTGCTCGATGCCCAGCGCGTCGTGCAGGCGGCGATGCACCGCGCGCAGGGTGGCCTCCGACTCGGCCTGGGCGGCGAGACGCACATGCAGGGTCACCACGGGCTCGGCGCCGTCGATGGACCACACATGCACATGATGGGCGCTGGCCACGCCCGGCACGTCGACCAGCGCGCCGCGCACCTGGCTTGCGCTCACCCCTGGCGGAGCGCCTTCGAGCAACACGTGCGCGCTGTCACGCGTGAGATGCCAGCCCGAACGCAGGATGAGCGCCGATACCAGTAGCGAAAGTAGCGGATCGGCCACCGTCCAGTTGAACCCCAGAATCAGCCCCGCCGCCAGAATGGCCGCTGCCGAACCCAGCAGATCGGACAGCACATGCAGCCGCGCACCGCGTTCATTCAACGATTCGCCGCCCGTCAGCGCGATGAGCGCGCCCAGATTAGCCACACCGCCCGCCGCGGCAACGACCAGCATCCAGCCGCCCTGCACCGTCTCGGGCTGCCAGAGGCGGTGCAGGGCTTCAACGATCAATCCAACGGTCAACAGCAGCAGCACCAAGCCATTGACAAAAGCCGTCAGCGTCTGCCAGCGTCCGTTGCCATAGGTGAACCGCGCGTTCGGCGGGCGGGCGCTCAGGCGAATGGCCACCAACGCCAACAGCAGCGCCGTGCTGTCCGCAGCCATGTGCACCGCGTCGGACAGCAGCGCCAAAGAGTTCACCCACCAACCGCCGACCGCCTCGATCACGGTGAAAATCAGCAGGACGGCCAGCGCCCAGCCCAGCCTCTGCGCGCTGGCGCCGTGGGCATGGTCGTGCCCGTGATGCCCCGCGTGATGGGTGTGCCCGTGATCGGGATGATGATCATGTCCCGCGTGCGCGCCGGGCGGGTGGTCATGTCGCCGCATTCACACGCCCCAGACCACCGGCGTATCCGCTGCCTGGCAGCGCTTGAGCATCTGGATGAAGGGCCAGGAGCGCTGCTTCAGGCCAATGGGCTGGGCTGCAGAAACCACCTGTCCGTCGGCAGCGGCCGATTCCATTGCCGCGTTGCGCGCCTGTTCTTCCGCGTCCACCGCCGCCTCCAGCGCGGCAATGGCGGCGGGCATTTCTGCCGGCTCGATGATGCCCTGCGGGCCCGCAGATTTGCCGATGATGGACAGAATGCGTTCGGCCGGGCCGGCATTCATGAATAAATCGCTGTCCGCCTTGGATTGAAATTTGTAAATCATGCATGGCTCCATTCAGGAGACGCCACTGCGTCGTCTCTTCAGTGCATTGTGCCCACTCAAGCGGCACTGCGCCATGCGGACATCCAGTCGCTGCGGCCGTCTGCTGCCTTTGCGGAGCAGCAAGATCCATCGAGAAAGCGCCCTTGCGCTGAAAAACAAGGCACGCCGACGTGCATGCGGCGCTTTGTCGCATGCACACGCCGCCTGAGAGCAAATGCCCCGCCTAGGGAATACCCCGACCTTGCGCCAAATCAAAAAAATGAGATACGTGGGCGCCTATTCTTGCGTTGTGTTCTTCGCAGCGAGTGCGCCATTTCGCGTTGCCGCGGGCGAAGACCCACGGATCGACACAACAGGAGCGCCAAAATGATCGACACCCTCGTCGTGGACTTATCGCGGTGGCAGTTCGCCTCCACCGCGCTATACCACTTCCTTTTCGTCCCCCTCACCCTGGGCATCAGCTTCATGATCGCGGCCATGGAGACCGTCTATGTCACCACCGGCAAGACCATCTACCGCGACATGACCCAGTTCTGGGGCAAGCTGTTTCTCATCAACTTCGTTCTGGGCGTGGCGACCGGCCTGACCATGGAGTTCGAGTTCGGCACCAACTGGTCGTTCTACTCCGGGTTCGTGGGCGACATTTTTGGCGCGCCGCTGGCCATTGAAGGGCTGATGGCCTTTTTCATGGAATCCACCATGATCGGCATGATGGTCTTCGGCTGGAAGCGCCTGTCCAAGGGGCAGCATTTGCTGGTGACCTACCTCGTGGCCATCGGCTCCAACCTTTCTGCGCTGTGGATTCTGGTGGCCAACGGCTTCATGCAAGACCCGCAGGGCGCCGCGTTCAACCCCGTGACCATGCGCATGGAACTGACCAACTTCGGCGCACTGATTTTCAGCCATGACGCGCAGGCCAAGTTCGTGCACACCAGCATTGCCGGCTATGTGACTGCGGCGATTTTCGTCGCTGGCGTGAGCGCCTGGTACATGATGCGTAACCGTCACATGGAACTCGCCCGCCGCTCCTTCCGCATGGCCGCGCTGTTCGGCGTGCTGTCCACTGCCGGTGTGATCACCCTGGGCGACGCCCTGGGCTTTGTCGGTGGGCATGCCCAACCGTCCAAGCTCGCCGCCATGGAAGCCATGTGGCAAACCGAACAGGCTCCGGCCCCCTTCAACGTGGTGGCTTGGCCGTCGCAGAGCGAGCAGAAGAACATCTGGTCCATCCAGGTCCCCTATGTGCTCACCCCGCTGCTGACGCACACCATGACGCAAGTGGTTCCGGGCATTGATCAGATCGAAGCCGACGCGACAACGCGCATCAAGAACGGTATTCCGGCAGTCGAGGCGCTCAAGGCGCTAAGCAAAGACCCCAAGGATGCCGCCGCGATGGCGCAGTTCAAGGCGCATGAAAAGGATCTGGGTTATGGCTTCCTCGTGACCCGCTACGCGCCTGATCAAGACGTGTCCAAAGCCACCGATGCCGACATCGCGAAAGCCGCCAAGGACACCATCCCGCAGGTCAATGTGATCTTCTGGACGTTCCGCATCATGGTCGGCCTGGGTCTGCTGATGCTGGCTTACTTCATCTACGCGACCATGCTGAGCATCAGTGGCAAGCTCGAACAGCCGCAAAACCGCTGGTTCCTCAAGTTCGCCCCGTGGATGATTCCGGTGCCCTTCCTCGCCTGCGAGATGGGCTGGGTCGTCGCGGAAGTGGGGCGTCAGCCGTGGACGGTATTTGGCATGCTGCCGACCTGGATGTCTGCATCCAGCCACAGCGTGGGCTACATGATCTTCTCGCTGGTGGGCTTTGTCTCGCTGTACTCCATCTTCATCGCCGTCGAGATGTTCCTGATGGTCAAGGCGATCAAACAAGGACCGGAACAGCACGGCACGCCGTCCACGCCCGTCATTCCCCAAAGCCGCAAACCCCAGCCCTCGTTTGGCGGTGGTTTCGCCCCCAACCCGGCCGCTCCAATGAGCGCCCATAAGGAGTAATCGATCATGGACTTGTATCTCATCCTTCAGGTCTTGTGGTGGGTGCTGCTCGGCGTGCTCTTCGTCGGGCTGGGCACCATGGTCGGCATGGATATGGGCGTGGGCACGCTGCTGCGCTTCATCGGCAAGACCGATACCGAGCGCCGCACCATGCTCAACGCCATCGGCCCGCACTGGGACGGCAATCAGGTGTGGTTCATCCTGGGCGGCGGTGCGATCTTCGCGGCCTATCCGCTGATCTACGCCACCTCGTTCTCCGGCCTGTATGTGGTCATCCTGTTGCTGCTGTGGAGCATGATCGTGCGCCCGCTGGGCTTCGAGTACCGCAGCAAAATGCCCTCGCCGGCATGGCGCAACGCCTGGGACTGGACGCTGCTGCTCAGTGGCGCGCTGCCGATGATCATCTTCGGCGCCGCCATGGGCAACATGCTCATGGGCGTGCCCTTCCACTTCGAGTGGAACCTGCGCTCGATCTACACCGGCAGCTTCATCACCCTGTTCAACCCGTTTTCGGTGCTGGCCGGGTTGCTGTCGCTGTCGCTGTCGGTCTATATGGGCGGTGTGATGATGATGGGCCGCGCGCCTGAGCCGATCGCCGGTCGTGCCCGTGCTGCCGCAAGCTACGCGGCGCTGGCCGCCATCGTGCTGTTCGCGGTGCTGGGCGTCTGGGTCAGCATGGTCAATGGCTACAAGATCGTCAGCTTCCCGGGCGCTGGTGTGCCGCAAACCCCGCTGCAGCAAACCGTGGAGCTTGTTCCAGGCGGCTGGCTGTCCAACTACAAGTCCTACCCCATCCTCTGGGCAGTGCCGCTGCTGGGCTTCGCGGGCCTGTTCTTCGGCTGGATGAGCGTGCGCGCGGGTAAGCACACCCTGGCCTGGTGGCTGGGCGCTGTGTCTTGGATCGGGGTGATCGGCACCATCGGCGTGGCCATGTTCCCCTTCCTCATGCCGTCGAGCTCCAACCCCTCGCAAAGCCTGACCCTGTGGAATTCCATTTCCAGTGAAACGACTTTGCTTTGGATGACCGGCTGGACCGTGGTGTTCGTGCCCCTCATCTTCTGGTACACCAGCTGGGCGTTCTACGTCATGCGCGGTAAGGTCGATCCCCGCGAAGTCGAGGCCGACCCGCACGCCTACTGAACAAGGACTCCATCATGAAGACTCTTCTCTACTTCCTGCTGTTTCTGACGATCGCAATGATCGCCATCGTCATCGGCGTGATCATCGGCGACTACGCCTCCTGGTACTTTGCTTGGATTGTTGGTACCGCGATGATTGTGCTGATCTCTGCGGCATCCGGCGCGTTTTTCGATGCGCAAGAAGATGACCGGCGCAATGGCGGGACTGCTCGCGGCGGTCACTGAACGCCGTCATCCCAGGGGCTCATTTCTGACCGAGCCTTCACCACGGGCCAGGGCAACCTGGCCCTTTTTCATGGACGCGATGCAATGAAAAAGCTGCTGTCTCTTGTCCTGTTCCTGTTGCTCGGCGCTGCGGTCATCGCCGTGGGCATTCTCGTTGGCAGCAATGCCTCCTGGTACTTCGCTTGGATATTCGGCACCGCGTTTTTCGTTCTGCTGCTGGCTGGGGCCGTGATCTGGTTTGAACGCCAGGACGCTGCTCGCTCGGATGCTTCCTAAAGTCGAAGGTCAGCAATACATCGCTCGCGCCGCACCTCATGAGACGCAGGCATGAGTCATGTCGCTCACTGATCCACGAATTTGAAATGGCCTGACCGGAAACCTTTGCGATGCGCAATGCCTTTCCTGGCGGCATTTTGACTCACTGATGCAGCCAACAGAACACACATGTCGGTCGTCACCTTCCGCACGCATCACGCTGATGCAAGGTGTCACTTCAACGGCCTATGCCCGTGGTTGAGCCCTCCAAGAAAAGAGCCGCCAGGCTTGCATGGCACCAAGTCCGACAGGTTGGGTGACTCCCGCTAGATCAAGCGCCACCTCCTCGCCGCCGTCGCAACTGCTTACAGCTTCATGCACACGTGCGTCTGCGTGGATACAACCGTGCCCGTTGTCCGCATCAATACCTTCTGTTTCCTTCGCTCGCTTCGCCTTTAGCAAGGCTTTCGATTTGCGCACACCGACCCAACATGTCCGCTCTGCTCCGCACCTCCGCCGTACGCCCCATGTGGCTTGGTCTTGCGCTCATTATCTGGGGCACCCTGGCCACGGCCGCATGGGCCGACCCGCCTGCGCTCGTGGCCCGGATGGACCAGTTCGACGGTACGGCCACCCTGCTGCCATCGGGCAGCACCGATTGGTCCTACGCCAACATCAACCGTCCCTTGAGCAATGGTGACCAGATCTGGATTGGCGCCGCAAGCCGCGCCGAACTCGTGGCCGGCTCCACCGCCATGCGTCTAGGCGCCAACACGAGCCTGACCCTGCTGGAGTTGAGTGATGCAGCCACGCAGCTCAAACTCACCCAGGGAACCTTCGAAGTGCGTGTGCGCGAACCCATGCGGGGGCGCTCTTTCGAGATCGACACCCCCAACCTGGCGTTCGATCTGCAAACGCCAGGAGACTATCGCGTGGACGTGAACGCGGGGCAGGACACCACCACGGTGATCGTGCGCGCGGGTCAGGGAATGGCTTATGGCGCAGGTGGTACCAGCTACCCCATCGGGGGCCGTCAGTTGGTCCAATTTTCCGGCAACGGACTGACCCCGGATGCAGCCGAGTTCGATCCACCCCTCGATGGCTTCGACCGCTGGGTTGCCCTGCTGAACCGGCGCGAGAACGATTCCATCTCTGCACACTATGTCGGCATCGAGATGACGGGGTATCAGGGGCTCGACCAATATGGCCGATGGGAGACCAACCCGACCTACGGCTCGGTCTGGGTGCCCACAGTCGTAGCGCCCGGCTGGGCGCCGTATCACGACGGGCACTGGGCCTGGATCGCGCCCTGGGGTTGGACCTGGATTGACGATGAACCCTGGGGGTTCGCCCCCTTTCACTATGGCCGCTGGGCTTATGTGGGTAGTTCATGGGTTTGGGTGCCTGGACCGGTGATCGCGCGCCCCATCTACGCACCGGCTTTGGTGGCCTTCATCGGCGGCGGTGGTGCGGGCGGCATGCACTGGGGGGTGTCCTTGTCCATCGGGGCGCCGGGCATTGCCTGGTTTGCCCTGGCCCCGGGCGAAATCTATCGCCCCGTCTATGCCGCGAGCCCGACGTACATCAATGCCATCAACCGCACGGTCATCGTCAACCAGAATGTCACCATCATCCACAACACCGCGGTGATCAACAATATCCAGCGCACCGTCTACGTAAACCAGACCGTGCCTGGCGCTGTCACGGCGGTGCCTGCCGCAGCGTTCGTCCGTGGACGTCCCGTCCAAGAGGAGGCCGTGCCGTTCCATGTCGACCCGGCAAGGGCAGCGCCTGTGCTATTTAGTCCGCCGATCGCACCAGTGGAGTACAGCGTGGTCGGTCGTCAGATCGCGCCACCTCCGCCCCACGCTGCATTCGCGCGCACCGTAGTCGCCACACGCAATCCTCCGCTGCCTCCCGCCTTGCACGATACGCTGGCACAGCGGTTTGCCGCGCACAACGGCACCGCACCCGGTGCGGGCCAGACTCTAATTGCGCAACATCGGGAGCAGCCTGACCGCTTCGCACCCGCGCGGCAGGTTACGGTGATTCCAGTGCAGAGACGCTCCGATGCGGTACGGCCCATCGTCCGCCAGCCAATGCCGGAGCCAGATCAGCCGACTCTTACGCGACCCCAAGGCGAGATGCAACCGCGTGCGGCACAGGCCGAGCCCGGCGAGACTCGCAGCATGCCTGTGCCGCATCCACCGGGTGTGAAGATGCCCGCGCACCAAGCGCTGGGAGCTCCACTGCAGCGCCTGCCTGAGCCGCAGCGTGGTGAGCGGCCGTTCAGCCCGCCTCCCCAGCACGCCCTGGAACCCCCGCGTCAGCCGTTTGCTCAGCCTGAACGACGTCCGCAGCAAGTGCATCCCGCGCCTTTCGAGCAACCACACCCTGAGCCATTCCCCCTCCTCCAGCGACCGGTTCACCCATCGGTGCCTGCGCGGCGCTTGGTGAATCCGCAGAAGAAGAAGCCCGAGCATGAAAAGGCCGAAACAAACCGCAGCCTCGGGGGCTGACGGGTTGGGCGATGCATTGTTTACGGAGCATCGGTGCGGATACATGAACTACTTCCAAGGAGTCCAAGAAATTGTCCGCACCTCCGTCCGATGAGAACCTACAAACAACCTCAAATATCCAGATTCGCCGCCCGCAAGGCGTTGGTTTCGATGAAGTCGCGGCGGGGTTCGACTTCGTCTCCCATGAGCATGGTGAACACGCGGTCGGCTTCGATGGCGTCGTCGATCTGCACGCGCAGCAGGCGGCGCACGGCCGGGTCCATTGTCGTTTCCCAGAGCTGCTCGGGATTCATTTCGCCCAGGCCCTTGTAGCGCTGGCGGCCGACGGTGTTTTCGGCTTGGCGGATGAGCCAGTCCATGGCTTCGCGGAAGCTGGCCACAGTGGCCACCTTGGCGTTCTCGCCGTTGCCGCGGCGCACGGTGGAGCCCGAGGTGAGTAAGCCGTGGAAGGTCTGTGCGGCCTGCGCCAGCACGGCGTAGTCGGCGCCGTGGACGAAATCGGCGTGCAGCACGGTGGATTTGAGATTGCCGTGATGGCGGCGCACGATGCGCAGAAACGGCTTTTCGGTACGCGGATCGACTTCAGCCAGCACCTGCGGCACTTCGCCGTGATCGGTGTGCTGTGCGAGATAGGCGGCCAGCGCGTCGGCGCTGGCTTGGGGTGCATGGTCGAGGTCGATTGCCACGCCATCGACGATGGCGCGCAGCGCCTGCTCGTCCATGAAAACACCCAGGCGCGCGATCACGGCCTCGGCCAGAACGTGCTGGCGGGCGAGTTGTTCAAGGGTGTCGCCCGCCAGTGGCGCGGGGGTGTCGGGGCGGTGAATGGCAGCTTCTCTCAGCGCCACGCGCAGCAGATAGGCATCGAGTTCGGTGCCGTCTTTCAGGTACTGCTCGTCCTTGCCGTGCTTGACCTTGTAGAGCGGCGGCTGGGCGATATAGATGTGCCCGCGCTCGACGATCTCGGGCATCTGGCGGAAGAAGAAGGTCAGCAGCAGGGTGCGGATGTGCGCGCCGTCCACGTCGGCATCGGTCATGATGATGATGCGGTGATAGCGCAGCTTGTCGATGTTGAAATCGTCCTTGCCGATACTGGTGCCCATCGCGGTGATGAGGGTGAGGATTTCGTTACTGGTGAGCAGCTTCTCGAACCGCGCCTTCTCGACATTGAGAATCTTGCCGCGCAGCGGGAGAATGGCCTGGAATTTACGGTCTCTCCCTTGCTTGGCTGAGCCACCCGCGGAGTCGCCCTCTACTAGGTAGAGCTCGCACAGGGCGGGATCTTTTTCCTGGCAGTCGGCCAGCTTGCCAGGCAGGCCCAGGCCGTCCATCACGCCTTTGCGACGAGTCATTTCGCGCGCCTTGCGCGCGGCTTCGCGGGCACGGGCGGCGTCGATGATCTTGCCGCAGATGATCTTGGCGTCGCCCGGCGTTTCGAGCAGATAGTCCGACAGCGCCTTGGCCACCAGATCTTCGACCGGGCCGCGCACTTCGCTCGACACCAGTTTGTCCTTGGTCTGGCTGCTGAACTTGGGATCGGGCACCTTGACCGACAGTACGCAGGTCAGGCCCTCACGCATGTCGTCGCCGCTGATCTCGACCTTGGCTTTCTTGGCCAGTTCGTTGTCCTCGATGTATTTATTGATGACGCGGGTCATCGCCGCACGCAGGCCGGTGAGATGGGTGCCACCGTCGCGCTGGGGAATGTTGTTGGTGAAGCACTGCACGGTCTCGGCATAGCCGTCGTTCCACTGCATGGCGACTTCCACGCTGATGGTGCTGCCGACTTCTGAGGCTTTTTCCGCCTGGGCGTAGAAGATGTTGGGGTGCAGCACGCTCTTGCCGCGATTGATGTATTCGACAAAACCTTTCACTCCGCCCGAGAAGGCGAAGTTCTCTTCCTTGCCCTGACGTTCGTCGACCAGGCGAATCTTCACGCCGTGGTTCAGGAAAGACAGCTCGCGCAGACGCTTGGCCAGCACTTCGTAATGGAAGTCGACGGTGGTGAAAATCTCGGCATCGGGCAAAAAGTGCACCTCGGTACCGCGCTTGTCGGTCTTGCCGGTGACGGGAGCTGCAGAAACCTGCACACCGTCGATCTCCTGGATTTGCCGGTTCTGCAGCACACCACGGGCAAATTCGAGGGTGTGCACTTGGCCCTCGCGGCGCACGACCAGGCGTAGCCATTGCGACAGGGCGTTGACGCAGCTCACGCCCACGCCGTGCAGGCCGCCGGAGACCTTGTAGCTGTTCTGGTTGAATTTGCCACCGGCGTGCAGTTCTGTGAGCGCGATTTCGGCCGCGCTGCGCTTGGGCTCATGCTTATCGTCCATCTTGATGCCGGTGGGAATGCCCCGCCCGTTGTCGGCCACGCTGATGGAATTGTCGGAGTGGATGGTGACGACGATGTCGTCACAGAATCCGGCAAGGGCTTCGTCGATGGAGTTATCGACGACTTCGAACACCAGATGGTGCAGACCGGTGCCGTCGGAGGTGTCGCCGATGTACATGCCAGGACGTTTGCGCACCGCTTCGAGTCCCTCCAGAATTTGAATGGAATTTTCGCTGTAGCTGTCGTTCTTCGGTTCGTTCATCAGACACTTTCAATGCAGATTCCGTTTGAATAAACGGAAATAAAAGCAATAACGCGGTTTTGACGTTTTTATCGGTCAGATTCGCATGGGCATGACCACGTATTTGAAGTTGGGCTCATCGGGCATGGTGAACAGCGCGCTACTGTTGCCGTCCTGCAATTCGAGGCGCACCTGCTCGGTGGGCATATTGGCGAGCGCGTCGATGAGATAGGCGATGTTGAAACCGATTTCGATGGAGTCACCTCCATAATCGATGTCGATCTCTTCCTGCGCCTCTTCCTGCTCGGCGTTGATGGAGGTCAGCCGTAGCAGCCCAGGCTCCAGATTGACGCGCACGCCCTTGAATTTGTCATTGGTCAGAATAGCAACGCGCTGCAGAGCCGATTGAAGCGTGGTGCGCTCAACCAGCAGCATATTGCGGTGGCCCTTGGGCACCACACGCTGGTAGTCGGGGAACTTCCCTTCGATGAGCTTGCTGGTGAATTCCAAGTTATCCATGCTCAAGCGGGCCTGGTTGCTGGCCAGGGAGATGTCGATCATCGCCTCGTCCTCATCCACGAGAAGCCGGGAGAGTTCCAGCACGGTTTTGCGCGGCAGAATGATCTCGCGGCGCTCCACGGCTGTTTCGAGCGCGGCTGTCGCCAGGGTCATGCGGTGCCCATCGGTGGCCACCAGATGCATTTGACGGCCTTCCGCGACCCACAACATGCCATTGAGGTAGTAACGAATGTCATGCTGCGCCATGGCGAAATGCGTCAGGCCCAGGAGCCGCTTGAGCAGCTTTTGCGGCAGGCGGAGCACCTGATCGCTGAAATCGGTTGCAGCGCGCACCAGTGGGAAGTCTTCAGCCGGCAGGGTTTGCAGGCTGAAACGACTTTTCCCAGCACGCACAATCATTTTTCCTTCGGCCCATTCCAGGGTCACCGTTCCCGCCGCGGCGGCGCGCAGGATGTCGAGCAACTTGCGCATATTGACCGTGACAGCACCGTCTTCTGCTCCAGCCTGAACCGCCTCACCCGCCTGAAGTCGAATCTGTATCTCCATATCGCTGGTGGTGAACAGCGTGCTTTGGACCGTGTGCTCGATCAGCACATTGGCGAGGATCGGCAGTGTTTGACGACGCTCGACAATGCCAGCGCCTTGTCCCAGCAGCTTGAGCAATTCATCTCGGGAAGAAGTCAATCTGTTCATTCTTTCTTTTCCTTTATTCAGAATAGAAATGATAGTAAGGGGTGGCTTGCGCTGTGGATAAGACAAGAAGCGCTGAAAACATGCGGGCTGCAGCGCAACTCAGATCTGTGGACAAGCGGCCGTCTGAAAAAGGATGGTCTGGAACAACTTGATGGTCGCTGTGTGAAATGGCGAGTTGTCCAGAAAGGCTCCACATGTTGTGCAATGCGTTGTTCTTAGGGTCTGTATTGAGCCGATCAAGTTGCGCATGAAATGACGCGCGGCAGGTCGGGAGGCGTTCTCAGGCCTTCAAGGTCTGCTCCAGAACATGAAGCTGCTGGTTGAGTTCCTGCAGCTTGGTGCGCTCCAGGCCGATTTTTCTCACGGCGTGAAGCACCGTGGTGTGATCGCGCCCACCGAAGAGTTCGCCGATTTCCGGCAGGCTCTTATGCGTGAGTTCCTTGGCCAGATACATGGCGATCTGCCGAGGGCGCGCAATGCTGGCCGGGCGTTTTTTGGAATACATGTCCGCGACCTTGATCTTGTAGAAATCGGCAACGGTTTTCTGAATGTTCTCCACCGATACCTGGCGGTTCTGTAGCGACAGCAAGTCCTTGAGCGCTTCTTTGGCCAGACTGATGGAAACGTCCTGGCCGCTGAAACGGGCGTAAGCCAGGATTTTGCGCAGCGCGCCTTCCAACTCACGCACATTCGAGCGCACATTCTTTGCAACGAAGAATGCCACTTCTTCCGGCAGGTTCATCAACTCAGCATCAGCCTTGCGCAGCAGAATGGCCACGCGCATTTCCAGTTCAGGCGGCTCGATGGCGACCGTCAGGCCCGAGTCGAAGCGGGAGACCAGGCGCTGGTCCATCTCCCGCAGTTCCTTGGGATAGGTGTCGCTGGTGAGGATGATCTGCGAGCGCTTGGTGATGAGAGCCTCGAAGGCGTAGAAGAACTCCTCCTGCGTCTTGTCCTTGCCGGCAAAGAACTGCACGTCGTCGATCAGCAACAGATCCAGCGAGTGGTAGTAGCGCTTGAACTCCTCAAAGGCCTTGCGTTGATAGGCGCGCACTACCTCGCTGACGAATTGCTCGGCCTGCAGATACCGAATGCGGGCGCCTGGTTGCTGGGCGAGCAAGGCATTGCCGACGGCGTGCATCAAATGGGTCTTGCCCAGGCCGACGCCGCCATAGATGAACAACGGGTTGTAGGAGCGTCCAGGGTTTTCGGCGACCTGAATGGCGGCAGCGCGCGCGAGCTGGTTGGCTTTGCCGGTGACCAGGGTTTCAAAACTCAACATGGGATTGAGCCGCGAGCGTTCCAGCGCGTCGGCTTCCAGCGATTCCTTTGCCGCCCGAGTGTGGAGTGCATCTTGGAGCCCGGCGTTTGCGTTTTCTTCAGGTACACCATTGCGTTTGCCGTCAGTTGGCGCGGCGTGAGCAGCCTGCATGCCGTCATGGCCTTGCTGCAGGCCTTGTGCATGACTGTGATGCACAGCGGCGCGGGCCGGTGCTTTCTGCACAATGAAATCAACTTGAACCGGGTGTCCCACGATGTTGCTGAGCGATTCGGTGATACGGGCCGCGTACTGCGAGCGCAACCAATCGAGCTTGAAGCGATTGGGCACATGCAAAACGGCCGTGCTGCCATCTTCGCTCCAGACCGGAGCGGATAGGGGTTTGATCCACGCAGCAAATTGTTGATCGGGAATGACTGTCGCCAGCTGGGCGCAGCACTGCTGCCAGGAATGTTCGTGAGTCATGCAGGAAACAAGGTGAATAAAGGAGAACCAGTTTGATGGCTGGCTGTCGGAAGCGCGAGCCTGGCGACTTTCGGAGAGGGCGGAAGACTTGACTGGATGATCGCGACCTGTCTGTTCCGAAAATGCCATGTCGGGATCTAGACCGAGACTGGCAGTTTACCCCTACGAGCCAAGTTATCCACAGTCAGGAACGTCATTTTTTATGGTCAAAAGTGACTAGGACTGAGAGCATCCAGACTCAAAAAACGTCACCCTGCGGTGCCGTCAGAGCAGTGAAATGCGGCCTAAAATTGACAAAACGATCGATCGTTAGTCAAATGGTGAGCTTTTTTCTGAATCACGCATGCGCTTGGCAGGAAATGCGGAGGAAAACTCCGAGCACTCCAAGTTAAAAATGCAAAAATTTGTTTTTGTGACTGAATTTAATACTTAAGTTCAGTATTTTTATTAAGGTTAAATCATGAAACGTACTTATCAACCTTCGAAGACCCGTCGTCAGCGCACGCATGGCTTTCTGGTGCGCATGAAGACACGTGGTGGTCGTGCGGTCATCAACGCACGCCGTGCCAAAGGCCGCAAGCGCCTGGCAGTCTGAGGTGCTCTAACGCCAACGCTTTGCGCCGGGTGGCTTTCAGATTTCCGTCGTGTCACTGGCCCGATGCGCTGAGTCTGCGGCCGATCAGTGCAGCGAGAGCCCAAATTCCTTGAAAGTCAACATGTTGCGGCAACCTGAAGCGTTTGCCGCATGTTTCGTTGCGCGCTACGCGCAACAGGCTGAGTTTCGACTGCATTACCGGGCTATATCTGCCGAATTGAGTGCGGCTGGGTTTGGGCCAGAACAATGCTGGCTGGGGCTGGTCATTCCGAAAAAATTCTGCAAGCCCGCTGTGCGGCGCAACCTGATCAAGCGGGTGATGCGCCAGGCATTGCGCGAGTTGCATCTGCCGACTGGCGCCAAATCGCAGGCGCCCGTGCTCATGCTGCGCCTGACGCGCAATCTGCCGACAGAGTTTCGCAGCGCGCGCTCTCCAGCTTTATTGGCTTACGTGCAGCAGGCGGTGAACGCTTTGCTCAAGTCTTGGGTCGAACGGACCGTCGTTGTGTCTGAACAAGGCCTCGCATGAAGCAACTGCTGATCGGTCTGGTGCGTGTGTACCGCTTGCTGCTGAGTCCCTGGGTGGGCGGTCAATGCCGGTTTTATCCCAGTTGTTCGGCCTACACCATCGAGGCACTTGAGACGCATGGCGCTGCGGCAGGGACCTATCTGGGCGCCGTGCGTATTTTGCGTTGTCAGCCTTGGTGCGAGGGTGGGCACGATCCGGTTCCATCGCAGTTCTCTTGGGCACCCTGGCGGCATCGCGCCAGCGAAACGGTCCATTTCAACGCGCACGAGCCGGGGTTTGGTGACGCTCCGTCATCTCCGCCCATGCACAATAGCGCGTCTTCTCCGGAAGATGTGGTTTCGCATGGCTCGCGCGAGCCATGCGCTGTGGCGCCGAAGTCTCCGGTTTTCCCGCCCTCCACTTTCAAGCCCTGAGTCTCCTGGGCGCTTCTGCATCACTACAACAGGATTTGCGTATGGATCTCCGCCGTTCGGTACTTTGGGTGGTTTTCACCATGTCGATGATTTTTCTGTACAACTCCTGGTTGCGCTATAACGGCGAGACGGATTTGTTCGGAACGCCACCGGCCCACCCCGCGCAGGTTGCCAGCGCACCGACCAGCGCCGTGCCTCAGGCCGCGCCGAGTTCGGCGGGTCTGCCCGGAACAGCTTCAGTCACCGCACCAGTAGCGGCTCCGGCTTCGACGACAGAACCTGCGGCGCAGCTCACGACAATCCGCACCGATCTGATGGACCTGAAGATTTCCTCGCGAGGCGGCAATCTGGTCTACGCAAAGTTGCTGAAGTATGAAAGCCGCACCGAGCCAGGCAAGCATGTGGTGTTGTTCGACGATTCGGCCAACAACAAATACATGGCGCAGTCTGGATTGATCGGTGGGGACTTTCCCAATCACGAAACCGAGATGACGGTGCTGCCAGGTCCGCGCGACATGGGTAACGCCAAGACGCTGCAGGTCAAGCTGGTCTCGCCCGATCTGGGCGGCGTGCGCCTGGAGCGCACCTATACCTTCACCCGCGATAGCTATGTGGTGGATGTGCGCAACACCATCACCAACACCGGCACGGCGCCGGTGAGCCCGCAGCTGTACATGCAGATTGTGCGCGACGGCAACACGCCGCCCGGGGATGAGTCACACTTCTATCACACCTACACCGGCCCGGCGTACTACGACAACGCCAACAAGTTTCAGAAATTCGAGTTCAAGGACCTCAAGACCAATGAGGCGCCGAAAAAAGTGGACAGCGGCTGGGTCGCGATGATCCAGCATTACTTCGTCTCCGCCTGGGTGCCGCAGCCGTATGACGGCCCGCGCGATCTGTACACCCGCAAGCTGGGCGACAACCTGTATGCAGTGGGCGTGATTCAACCGCTGGCGCAGATTGCGCCGGGCAAGAGCATCACCACCGATGCCAAACTGTTCGTCGGCCCCGAACTGGAGAGCACGTTGGGCGCGCTCGCTCCTGGGCTAGAACTGGTGAAGGACTACGGCTGGGTGACCATTCTGGCCAAGCCGATTTTCTGGCTGCTGGAGATGATCCACAAAGTGGTACAGAACTGGGGCTGGTCCATCATCGTGCTGACCCTGCTCATCAAGCTGGCGTTTTTCCCGCTGACGGCGGCCAGCTACAAGTCGATGGCCCGCATGAAGGCGGTCGGTCCGCGCATCAACGCGCTGCGTGAGCAGTACAAGGGCGATCAGGCGAAGATGAATCAGGCCATGGTCGAGCTATACCGCAAGGAAAAGATCAACCCGCTGGGCGGCTGCCTGCCCATTGTGATCCAGATCCCCGTGTTCATCGCGCTGTACTGGGTGCTGCTGTCCAGCGTGGAGCTGCGCGGCGCGCCGTGGATTCTGTGGATTCACGATCTGTCGGCCAAGGATCCGTATTACATCCTGCCAGCCATCATGACCGCCACCTCCTTCCTGCAGGTCAAGCTCAACCCGACCCCGCCTGATCCGATGCAGGCGCGGCTGATGTGGATCATGCCGGCTGCGTTTTCCATTATGTTCTTCTTCTTCCCCGCAGGGCTGGTGCTGTACTGGTTGACCAACAATTCCACCTCGATCGCGCAGCAGTGGTTCATCAACAAGAAGATGGGTGTGGGCGTGCTGACCGACACGCCGGCCAAGCCCGCCCAGTAAGGCAGGTTTGACGCGCAGAGGCGCACGGCCATGAACGCATTGGCGCAGGACGCCGATCCTGTGGTGGCCATCGCCACCGCGCCGGGGCGGGGTGCGGTGGGCATCGTGCGCGTGTCTGGCAAGTCACTGGGCGCGCTGGCCCGCGCCATAGCTGGGCGCGAACTGCAGCCGCGCCACGCCACCTATCTGCCATTTGCGGATGGTCAGGGTGGCATGCTCGACCAGGGACTGGCGCTGTTTTTCCCCGCGCCCCATTCCTACACCGGGGAAGATGTGCTGGAGTTGCAGATCCACGGCGGCCCCGTGGTTCTGCAACTGTTGCTGGCGCGTCTGCTGGAGTTAGGCCGTGACATGCGGCTGCGCGTGGCGCAGCCGGGCGAGTTCACCCGGCGCGCGTTTCTCAATGGCAAGCTCGATCTGGCGCAGGCGGAAAGCGTGGCCGATCTGATCGACGCCAGCACTGAGGCGGCAGCGCGCAGCGCCACGCGGGCGCTGGCAGGCGAATTGTCCAAGGCGGTGCATGCACTGGCGGCGCAGCTCGTCGAGCTGCGGCTTCTGGTCGAGGCCACGCTGGATTTTCCCGAGGAAGACATTGATTTTTTGCGCCAGGCGCATGCTGCGCAGCGTCTGCAGGATCTTCAGCAGACGCTGCAACAGGTGCAGGCCAGAACGCGACAGGGCGTCTTGCTGCGCGAAGGGCTGAACGTGGTGCTGGCGGGCCAGCCCAATGTGGGCAAAAGCTCGTTGCTCAACGCTCTGGCCGGGGCCGAGTTGGCCATCGTCACCCCGATAGCCGGCACCACGCGCGACAAGGTGAGTCAGACCATCCAGATCGAGGGCGTGCCGCTGCACATCATCGATACCGCAGGTCTTCGCGACAGCGCAGATGCGGTGGAGCGCATCGGCGTGGCGCGTAGCTGGGATGCCATCTCCGGTGCGGATGTGGTGCTGTTCCTGCACGATCTCACCCGACTGCAGGCACCGGGCTATGCGCAGGCCGAGGCCGATATCGCGCGTGGCCTGCCCGCTGGAGTGCCCGTGCTGCATGTATTCAACAAGCGCGACAGCGTGCGGGTGGAACAGGCCGAGCAGCACATCGCGCTGGCGTCGGGGCAATGGGGGCTTGCCGCGGTCGAGGGCGTGTGGATTTCCGCTGCGCAGGGCAGCGGCTTGCAGGAGTTGCGCCATTCCCTGCTGCAACTCGCCGGCGCGCAGCAGGGCAGTGAGGGGGTGTTCATCGCCCGTCAGCGCCATCTGCAGGCGCTGGGGCGCACCCGCAGTCACCTCGACCTCGCCGTGGACCTCATCGCCCGGGACGCGAACGCCCCGCTGGATTTGCTGGCGGAGGAGTTGCGCCTGGCGCATCAGGCACTGATGACCATTACCGGCGACTACACCCCGGACGATCTGCTCGGGGCGATCTTTTCCAGCTTCTGCATCGGCAAGTAAGCGTCTTCAGATGCGCCGTGGCGATAGGCCCTGCGCGTTCAGGATGCCGCTCAAATCGCCTGCGGAGAACTGCGCGATGGCCTTGAACGCCTGCGCGAACAGGTGCTCGTAATGCTGCTGTTCGACAAAGCCGATGTGCGGCGTGCAGATGGCGTTTTCGAGTCGCAGCAGCGGATGGCCCTGCAGAATGGGCTCGGCCTCGAACACATCCACCGCGGCCAGGCCCGGGCGTCCGCGATTGAGCGCAGCCACCAGGGCGTCCGGGGCCAGCAATTCAGGACGGGCGGTGTTCACGAGGAGCGAGGTGGGCTGCATCAACGACAGATCGGCCAGTGTGATGAGGCCGCGCGTGGCGTCGTCCAGGCGCAGATGCAGGCTGAGCACATCGCTCGTGGTGAACAGCTCCTCGCGCGAGGCGCAGGCACGCAGCCCGTGCTCCACCGCCAGCGCGCGAGATTGCGCGCTGCCCCACACCTGCACCTGCATGTCGAATGCCTGGCCGTAACGCGCCACCTTCTGGCCAATGCGGCCATAGCCCCAGATGCCCAGGGTCTTGCCGGCCAGGCGCTGACCCAGGCCAAAGTTGGGCGGCATGGACTGCGACTTCAACCCCGCCTGCTGCCAGGCGCCATGCTTGAGGCTGGCGACATATTGCGGCAGGCGGCGCATGGCGGCCAGAACCAGCGCCCAGGTGAGCTCGGCGGTCACGCCGGGGTCGGTCTGGCCCTCGGCCACGGCGATGCCCAGCTCGGTGCACGCCTGCACATCCACATGCGGCCCGATCCGCCCCGTCTGAACGATGAGTTGCAGCTTGGGACATTTCTCCAGCAACTGCCGCGAGAGTGTGGAGCGTTCACGGATCAGCACCAGCGCCTGCGTGTCGCGCAAGCGCACGCTGAGCTGCCCGACACCCTTGACGGTGTTGCTGAAAATCTTGAGGTCGTGACCTTCCAGGTGTTGCGCACAGTCGAGCTTGCGCACCGCATCCTGGTAGTCGTCGAGCACGGTGATCTGCATGGAAGTCCATTCCTGTTGAATCAGAGCGGATCAGTGTAGGGCCTGACCCGATGCGCAAAATGCGTTCGCCGGAAATCGGCTTGGTAGTGACCCGATCAGGAGTTTCCCGATTTTGCTGCAGTGCAGCTTGCTTCCGTCACAGCGCGCGGAATATAAGTTGAGCTTGATATATGCCTGTCTGCTGCCCGGTCGCGGGATGAAGGCGCAGTGGATCAGACGACATGGAGGCTGGGATGGATGTCAAAGGAAAATGGCTGTTGCCGACAAGCCCGCAACAAACTTGGGAGGCGTTGAATAACCCGGAGGTGCTCAAGACCTGCATCCCAGGCTGCGAGTCGATCACCGACACCGGATCGGGGCATTTCGAGATCGTCCAGGTGTTGTCTGTGGGTGGATTCAAGACGCGTTTCAGCAGCACGCTCACCCTCGAAGATCCCAACCCGCCGCACAGCTATGTGTTGCGCTTTGAAGGCAACGCAGGAAGCGCCGGATTTGGTCTGGGGCGCGCGCTGGTAGCGCTGCAGCCCACCGCCGACGGCGGCACGCAGATGAACTACCAGGCCACCGCCGAAGTGGGTGGCGCAATTGGTCAGCTCGGCAAGTCAACGGTGGACAGCACGGCGCAGAGCCTGGCGGAGACCTTTTTTTCCCGATTCGATCAGGTCATGCGCGGCCAGATTCCGGTTGAGAACGGCGCTGGGGTGCTTGACCGGGTGTGGAACGTGTTGCCACCTTGGGGCTGGGCCGTCTCCACCCTGGTGCTGGTGTTCATCGTGTATTGGGGCCTGCACGGCACCTGGTAGACGCAGCGCCGTGCTCAGCTCTCTTCCGCCGGGCAGAGCGCGCGGACCACGTTGAGCACTTGCTGGCTCTTGATGTGGTAGTGCACGAAGCGCCCGCGACGGGTGGCTTCAACAATGTTTTCTGCGCGCAGCTTGGCGAGTTGTTGCGACAGCGCGGCCTGACGCATGCCGACTTCGTGTTCCAGTTCACGCACGCAGCGTTCGCCGTCCATCAGCAAACACAGAATGGCCAGGCGTTCACGGTGCGCCAGCGCCTTGAGAATGCGCACCACATCGCCTCCGGCCATGCGCTCCAGACGGGCGAGCCGGTGCAGCGACGTTGGCACGATGAGATTCGGCGCTGTCGAGGGGGGCAGTTCGACGATATTCATGATTTGCAGTCTATGAATATCAATTTGCAAGGTTTTGATTCAACACAACAAAAGAGATTTGAGCGCTCTGAGTGTCGGATTTTTCACATTTGCGCGCCAGGGCAGGCGCGGCCTGATCCGGGTAAGCTCGGTCGCATTGCTTTCCATGTCCCCTGCAACCATGCCCGCCGTTCTCCGATACCCCCCGCTGCGTCTGGCCCTGGCGTTCTGGGGCATTGCGGCTGCAGCGTATATGGTGGGGTTTTTCCTGCGCGTGACGCCAGGGGTGCTCAACACCGACCTGATGCGTGATTTTCATTTGAATGCGGCGCAGCTGGGAAATCTGGCCTCGTTCTATTTTTATTTTTACGCCGCCTCGCAAATTCCGACAGGCATTGCGAACGACCGCTTCGGCCCCAAGGTGCTGATCGTCGCAGGCCAGGCGATCACCGGTTTGGGTGCTTTGCTGTTTGCGGTGGCGGGGAGCTTTGAATCGGCAGCCGTGGCGCGGGCCTTGATCGGACTCGGGCACGGCGTGGCCTGGGTGTCCTTGCTGGAGCTCTCGGCCGCGTGGTTCGCGCCACGGATGTTTGGCACCATGTCGGGTCTGTCGCTTGCTCTGGGCACGCTGGGAGCGGTGCTGGCGCAGGCGCCGCTGCTCATTCTGTCGCACAGCTTCGGCTGGCGCTGGGTGCTGGGCGCGGTGGGTGTGCTCTGCCTGGGCTTGTCGCTGCTGGCTTTGCTGCGCATCCGTAACCGGCCGGAAGACCTGGGTTTCGGCGGCTATCTGCCAGTGCGCAAGACGCAGACCCTGGGTGAAGTGGGGCGCGGCCTGGGCGCGGTCTGGCACTATCGCAATACAGCGTTGTTGTTCGTGGCGCCCGGCGGGGTGTGCGGAGCCTTTCTCACCTTCACCACCCTCTGGGGCATGCCGTTTTTGGTGCAGCAGCGCCACATGCCAGCGGGTCAGGCGTCCTGGATGATTGCGGCCATGCTGGTGGCCTTTTCATTCGGCGGTGTGCTCTGGGGGCGGGTGTCTGACATGCTGCGCCGACGTAAATTGCCCTATCTATTCGGTGGCGTAATGATGCTGGCGGGTTTTGGCATGCTGGTGGCATGGCCGCAGGCGCCTTGGCCGCTTCTATTCGTGGCCTTGTTGCTGGCATCGGTGGGTTCGGGCGGCATGGTGGTGGGGTTTGCCTGGGCGAAGGAGTCGGTGCCGCAGCAACTGGCGGGAACTGCCTCGGGGGTGCATAACACCGGCGTGATGCTCGGTGCGTTGGTGCAACTGCCCCTGCTGGGCTGGGTGCTGGATCGGTTCTGGACAGGGCAGCAGGCCGGAGGTGTGCGGCTGTATGACGGCGAGGCCTTCCAGGCGGCAAACGGGGTGTTGTTGGCCTGGATTGCGGTATCGGTGCTGTGCGTGTTGCTGGCGCGTGAAACACACGCCAAGCTCTTGCCTGGCGTCGTGAGCTGAGCGGTTGCGCCGTGGCGGTTCAGTGTGCCTGCAGCGATTGCCGCGACAACGCGGAATAGCGGTCGAGAAAGTCGTCGATCTCCTCGCTGCTGGGCTCTTGGGCGATGAGTTGCTGCACGCTGTGGCGAAACCCCTCGGCCGCGCGACCGCCCAGAAAGATTTCCTTGCGGGCGAATTTATCGACGATTTCGTAACCTCCGCGCGACAGATCGGCGTCGTGACCATCCTGCGTGGCCTGTGCGCCCGACCAGTCGAGCTGCAGGACACAGAAAGCGTCTGAGTCATAGATCATGGTTTGCATGGTGTTCCTCCGCTGGATGGTGGGGAGATAGGGTTGACCAAGCAAATATCAAGCCCGAAGCTTGCTCCGTCAGTCCCGGTTATTCTGCTTAACGGCACCGGATTCACGCGGGTTGACCCTTGCCGATGTCAATCGGGAACAGCGCAGGGGATTCGTGCTGCAAAGCGCATCTCTGTTTGCACTGAACGCTTGAGCTGGAAACAAGACGTAAAAATCGTCGTGCTTGTCTTGCCCGACCCGGTCCTGGCCGATAGGCTTGCCGCGCCGTGCCAGCGAGACCCCGATGCACCGTTCACAAACATGTCGGGGCCGTAGAACTCGACCTTCCGACAAACCCGGCCTCAGGCACGGCGGCCTGGGCAGGAGACTCGCATGTTTCATCAACTTTTGACCCCGGTCGGAGGCGCGCTGCTGCCTTCGTTTCTGGTGGCGGCCATACCGATCGCCATCGTGCTGTTGATGCTGGGCGTCTTGCGGCGTCCCGCCTGGCAGGCCTCGGCCGCGGGACTGATCGCCGGACTGATCATTGCCACCACGGTGTGGCAATTGCCGGTGGGCCTGGCGTTCAATGCCGTGGCCTTCGGCGTGGTGTTTGCGCTGCTGCCGGTGATGTGGATCGTCTATGGCGCGCTGGTGCTCTACAACGTGGCGGTGAAGTCGGGGCGGTTCGAGCTGTTCCGGCGGTGGATGCTGGAGCATCTGCCCAACGACCGGCGCCTGGTGCTGCTGGTGGTGGCGTTCTCGTTCGGCTGTCTGCTCGAGGGCATCGCCGGGTTCGGCACGCCGGTGGCGATCACCAGCGCGCTGCTGATCGGCCTGGGGTTCCCCGCGCTGGAGGCCTTGACCTTCACCCTGATTTTCAACACGGCGCCAGTGGCGTTCGGCGCGCTGGGCGTGCCGCTGACGGTGTTGGGCGCGGTCACCAGCATGCCGCCGGAACCGCTGGCGGCCATGGTGGGGCGGCAATTGCCTTTCTTTGCCTTCCTGCTGCCGTTCTACGTCATTGCGATCTACGGCGGCTGGCGCTCGATCCGCGCGTTGTGGCCGGCGTTGTTGGTGGCGGGCGGGAGCTTCGCGCTGGCGCAGTTCGTATCGTCGAACTTCATCAGCTACCAGCTCACCGATGTGCTCGCCTCGATGTTCTCGCTGATTCTGACGGTGGCTTTCCTCAAGGTCTGGTCGCCGGCCCATGATCCGGCGTTTGCCATCGACCGGCCGGCGCGCGCCCCCGGGGTGCAGCGCGTAGGCTATGGCGGCTGGCTGCCTTGGGTGGTCATCACCGTGGTGGTGATTTTCTGGGTCTATGCCAAGATCTTCACCCTCGGCGAAGTCAAGGTGTTGTGGCCCGGCCTGGACAAGCAGGTGTTCATCACGCTGTATAACAAGCCGTATGCCGCTTTGTGGGACTTCCAGCCTCTGGGCACGGGCACGGCGATTCTGCTGTCGGCCGTGATCACGGCGGTGATGGTGCGCCTGCCGGTGGGGCAGTTCTTCGCCGCGATGCGCGACGCCTGGGTGCAGGTGCGCATTGCCGTGCTCACGGTGTGCATGATCGTTGGGCTGGCTTTGCTGCTGAACTATGCCGGCATGAGCTACACGCTGGGTCTGGGGGTGGCGGGGGTGGGTGCGCTGTTCCCGCTGGTGTCGGCCTTCCTGGGGTGGGTGGCGGTGTTCCTCTCGGGCAGCGACACGTCGGGCAATGCCTTGTTCGGCAATCTGCAGGTGGTGGCGGCGCGGCAGCTGGGTTTCGATCCGGTGCTGATGGCGGCGACCAACTCGTCTGGCGGGGTGATGGGCAAGATGATTTCGCCGCAGAACATCGCCACTGGCGTGTCGACCACGGCGCTCAAGGGCAAGGAGGGCGTGGTGTTTGCCCGCACTTTCAAGCACAGCGTGTTTCTCACTTTCCTGCTGGGCATCCTGGTGTATCTGCAGCAGCATGTGCTGAGCTGGATGATTCCGGTGCTGCCGCCGCATTGAGCGCGCTTGGCTCAACGCTGTGAACGCCGCGCGCCGCGCGGCGTTTTTCATGGGGCTGCCGAGGCGGGACTTTGGGGCGGGGCTTGCTGTTCGGCGTGATCGAGGGTGAACAGCAGATAGCTGTCGGCGGCGTGCTGCAGCCGGATCTGCACCGGCAGGTTCTGCAACTGCGGCGACAGCCAGATCTGCGCGCCGAGCTGGTTGGGGTCGGTGGCGTGCCGCACGATATGCCAGCAGGACAGCGGCCCTACCGGGGTGACCACGGTCTCCATGCCGGCGACGGTGAACGTCCAGTCGGTCATGCCGCTGGGCCGCGCCACGGCGAAGGTGAGTGTGGCGCCGGGATGGAAGGCTTCGGGATGGCGGGTGAGGCGGCTGGCGAGTTGCAGGAACAGGCTGACGCTGTCCTGCACATGGGGCGGCAAGGGCACGACGTCAGGGCTGGTGCTGAAGTGTAGGGTGTCGTTGTCGCGGTCGAAGCGCACCGATTTTTCGCGGGTGAACAGGCGCTCGGTGTAGCGCTCGGGGGCGAGCCAGTCGCCGTCGATACGCCCGATGCTGCGATAGGCGAAACCGACCAGTGCGCTGCCGGAAAGCGTGGCCTCGTAATGATTGCCGTCGACGGTCCACACCAGGGCGCCGCTGCCGTGCAGATCGCCCCGCCAGTAGCCAGTGATGATGTAGGACAGTTTGGTGGAAGGGGGCCAGGCAGGCGCTGCGGCGGCGGGTGCCGAGGATGGCGGGATCGGGAGCGAGGCGGATGCGGCGTGTGTCGCGGCGCTGCCGCCTGGATGACTGGCATGGCTGCTCGTGGAGGCGTTGCCCGGGTTGCCTGGCTCGCTGGCGATTGCGGGCGCAGATGCTGGCGGCTGCGGCGCACTGATCGGGCCTGCGGGAACAGATGCGGCGGCGGTCTCGACAGGGGGTGGCATGGGCGGAGTCGGTGGGGGCGGCGCCGGGATTGCAGGTGTTGTTTGCTCAGTTTCCGGGCGCGGAGCCGGACGGGTCGGCTCGGACGTGGCTGCGGGCTTTTGCGCGGGGCTCGGCGGGGGCGTGGGGCGGAGCAACTGGGTGTAGATCGGCTCGGGCAGGCGTCCTGCCGCAAGGGGCTGAAACGCTTCGCCGAGCCAGGCCAACGCGGCCAGATGCAAGGCCAGCACGAGCACAGCGAGCAGCAGCACGGCCAGCCAGCCTGGACGTGCGCGCAGAACCCCGTGCGGTGTCATCTGCATCCATCCATGCCAGAGGGAAGCGGCGCGCAGAAGAGGATTGTGCTTGGCGACATGCGTGCTATTTTGCAGGGTGTGTGAGACAGTTGACGGGATGGCGTGGGCTTGGCTTTTCGCTCTGGGTCTGCGCGCGTATGCTGCTCACGCAGCGCCTTCGGCGCACGGAGACCAACATGGCACAGACCCCGGAGTTCAAGGATTTCATGCCCGGCATGGAGTTTTTCCAGAGCTTGCTCAAAGGTACGGGCATGCCCTCGCAGTTCGCCAACTGGGTGGCGCCGACCATCGACGTCAGAGAGATTGAGCAGAAAATCACCGATCTCAAGGCCGTGCTGAGTTGGCTGGAAACGAATGCGCGGATGACGCAGAACATGATTCAGGCGCTGGAGGTGCAACGCATGACGCTGCACGCTCTCAAGTCCATGAATGTGGATTTGCAGGCCTTTGCCAAGGGCATGGTGGCCGAGCCGCAGCCCTTGGCGGCTGCGGCGCGGGAGGCGGAGGTGAACCCGACCTCGACTGCGCAGGAGCAGCCTCAGGCGTCAGCCGCGGCGCCGCTGTTCGACCCGATGCAGTGGTGGAACACCATGACTCAGCAGTTCACCGATCTGGCCAGCAAGGCGATGCACGAGGGCGGTGCGATGCAGGCGGGATTTGCTGCGCCGACGGGAACGAGCGCGGTGAGCGCTGCGGCAAGCCCGATTGCCAAGACGCCGAAATCGGCAGTGAAGCCCGTTGTCAAGACCACCGCGAAAAAAGCGGCGCGGGCTTCAAGCGCCGAGGCCAAACGGGCACGGCCGCCCGCCGGATCCTCGCGCTGAGTGGGGCGGCTTGCTGCCGCCCTTACACCCCGACCCAGCGCACCAGTTCCTGCGCGGGCATGACGCCAGACTGGCGTTTCACCTCCTGGCCGCCCCGGTACAGCGCGAGGGTGGGGATGCTGCGGATGCGATTGCGCACCGAGACCTGCGGGTTGGCGTCGGTATCGACCTTGGCCAGTACCGCGCGGCCCTGCAGCAGCTTGGCGGCCTGCGCGAATTGCGGCGCCATCATCTTGCACGGCCCGCACCACTCGGCCCAGAAATCCACCACCACCGGCAACTCGCTCTTGGCGATGAAGCGCTCAAAGCTGGCATCGGTGAGGCTGATGGGCGCAGGCGGCAGAACCTCCTGGCCGCATTGCCCGCAGACGGGGGCGTCGTGCAGGCGGTCATCGGGGACGCGGTTGAGGGTGGCGCAATGGGGGCAGACGACAAGCATGACGACCTCTTGGAAAAATAACGACAACTTACATGCGGCGCTGCGCACGGCTTTTCAAGTTGGTGTGAACCGCCACGGTTGAGTCGCTCGGCGTGTCCTGGCGAGCATGTTTGAGACTACATTGGACGCCATTGCCAATGTCTTGCCTTCCATCCATCATGCCGCGTATTGCCTACTTGCCGCAACACCATGCCGAGCCCGAAGACCTGGTTGCTGCCATTCGCCAGCGTCGGGGCGGCGATTTGCTCAATCTCGATCGCATGCTGTTACACAGCCCGGCGTTTGCACGCGGCTGGAATAGCCTACTGGGCGCGGTACGCGGCGAGCTTGCGCTCGACCCTGCCTTGCGCGAGCTGGCCATCTGCGTGGTGGCGCGGCTGAATGGGGCGGATTACGAGTTCATGCATCACGCTCAGCCGTTCATCGCGGCCGGGGGCAGTGCGGAACAGCTCGCGTTGCTGCATGACATTCCCGCAGCAGTGGAAAATCGGCTGGCGTTCTCCACGCAGGAACGCGCGGTGATGGCCGTCACCTACGACATGACGCGGCGGGTGCGGGTGAGCGAGGCGCATTTCGCCGCCATCCGCGCGCTGCTGCCGCAACAGCAGGTGGTGGAGCTGGTGGGGGTGATCGCGGCGTACAACATGGTGTCGCGCTTTCTGGTCGCGCTTGACGTGGGGATTGAAGACCGCTCGGAGTCGGACCCGGCGCACTGAGGCGCGCAGCACACGGAGGAGATGGCATGACGCAGGGATTGCACTGGGCGCTGGCATACCGGGCGCCGATTCTGGTGTTGATCGGCCTGGCGCTGGCGGCGCTGACGCTGCTCACAAGCAACCGCGCGCCCCATGCGTTGCGGCTGGCGCAAATCGCGCTGCGCTGGTTTTTGCTGTGCTCCATCGGCGCGGGGTTTCTGTGGGTGAGCGCGCTGCAGGTGTTACCGCAGGCGGCGGATCACCCACTGCGCATGCAGATCGGCTTGGCGGCGCTGGGGTTTGCCGTGGTGGGCATCGCCAGCGCCTGGGGCGGGCTGGGCATGCGGCTGGCGGCGCTGCTCGGGCCATCGGTGTGGATCGTCGGCAGCCTGCTGGGCAAGGTGGCGGGCCAAGGCGGCTCGGGCTGGAGCGGCCTGTTTGGTCTGAGTGACGCACTGGTGCCGCTGGTGGGCTTTGCGCTGCTGGGCTGGCAGTTCCGCGCCCAGCGTCACCGCAGCGTGTTTGCGCGCTCGCGGCTGTAGGGTCATGCCGCGCCCGCGCGGGCGGCAGCAGCGAGTTGCCGCAGGCCATCGGCGGCGCGCACGCCGTACCAGCTGGCCCACTCGCCAGGGATGCAACGCACCGCGGGTTGCAGGCCGCGGGTGGTGAGCAGCTGGCGCACTTCGTCGGCGTGCGCCGCGCCGAAGCGGTACGGCTCACTCGACAGCAGCACGCAGTCCACCGCGCCCAGCCATTCGGCCGACCAGTCGAACACCGGATAGCGGGCCCCACCCGGCTGGTGCAGGCCGTCGCCGCCGCGCACCTCGGGCAGGGTGTGCCAGCCGACGGCGGCCAGGCTCTGGCTGATATAGGTATCGCGCGCGACCGTCATCCACGGCGCGCGCCAGATCAGGTAGAGCACTTTGCGCGCGGCAAAGCGGCTGGCGCGCAGCGCATCAAGCACGGCCTGCAGTTGCCGGCGACACTCCGCGGCACGATGCGCCGCGCCCGGCACCTTGGCGAACGCGCTGCCCAGCAGGTCGAACAGTTGCAGGTTGTCCTCGGGGGCTTGCGGGTGGGTGACCAGGATGTGCGGCACGAAGCCGCGCAGCGCATCCACAGTGTCGCGCGTGTTTTCGTCGATGTTGACAAGCACATGCGTGGGCGCGAGCGCGCGCAGCGCGTCCAGGCGCACGTCTTTGGTGCCGCCGACCTTGGGAATGGTGCGCACCGCGGCGCGGGGATGCACGCAGAACCCGGTGCGGGCGACGAGTTGCGCCTGTAGCCCGAGGGCGCACAGGGTTTCGGTCAGGCTGGGTACCAGGCTGGCGATGCGTGCCTCAGTCCCCGCAGGGGCGAAGGTCTGGCCGAGGGCGTCGGTGACGGCGGGTGGTTGCATGCCGCGCCGCGTTCAGGCGGTCTCGCGCTGCGGGGCGGCGGCGCTGCGCGCGAGCTGCCCAAGGCTCTCGAAAATCAGCCGACGCGGGGCGATGCGCCAGCCGAGCTGCTGCTCGATGGCGATGACCGCGCGCATGGCCAGCAGGGAATGGCCGCCGAGGTCGAAGAAATTGTCGGTCAGCACCACGCGCTCCACCCCGAGGAGCTCGCGCCAGATCGCGGCGATGCGGCGCTCGGCGTCGGTGGTGGGCTGTCTGCCGCTGTGCGGGCCCTCTGTGGGCGCAAGACGCGTCTGCGGCGGGGGCAGCGCGGAGCGGTCGAGCTTACCGTTAGGCAGCAGCGGCAGGGCCTCAAGCAGCACGATGTGCTGCGGCACCATGTAGTCGGGCAGCTGCGTGCGCAGGGCCTGGCGCAGCACGGCGGGCTCGGGCCGGAGCGCGCCGGGCGAGGGCACGATATAGGCGACCAGCCGCAGGTCGTCCGCCGATGGGGCGTGCGTGGTGACCACGCTGGCGGAAACAGATGGCTGCGCGCGAAGCAGCGCTTCGATTTCGCCCAGCTCGATGCGATAGCCACGGATTTTCACCTGATGATCCAGGCGGCCGAGGTGTTCGAGCCCGCCGTCATGCCGCCAGCGCCCGAGGTCGCCGGTTTTGTAGAGACGGGTGCCAGGCGCGGGCTGGAAGGGGTCGGGGATGAAGCGCTCGGCAGTGAGGTCGGGCCGCTGGAAATAGCCCAGCGTCACGCCGTCGCCGCCGATGTGGAGTTCTCCCGGCACGCCGATGGGGCAGGGCTGGCCCTGCGGGTCGAGCACCCAGACCTGGGTGTTGGCGATCGGGCGGCCGATCACGATGGGCTGCTGCGGCTGCACCCGCCAGCAGGTGGACCAGACTGTGGTTTCAGTCGGGCCGTACAGATTCCATACCTCGGCGCAGCAGGGCAGCAGGCGCGCCGCTAGGTCGGCGGGCAGGGCTTCGCCGCCGATGAAGGCGCGAAGCCGCGGGCTGCCGCTCCAGCCGGATTCGAGCAGCATGCGCCAGGTGGACGGCGTGGCCTGCAGCACGGTAGCCCTGCTGCGCTGCAGAAGATCGCGCAGGGCGTAGGGATCGTGCGCCTGCGCATGGTCGGCGACGACGATGTGCGCGCCCACGGACAGCGGCAGCAGCAGTTCGAGCACGGCGATGTCGAACGACAGGGTGGTCACCGCCAGCAGCACATCGTCGCTGCGCAGCCCGGGCTCGCGCGCCATGCTGTGCAGGAGATTGACCACGGCGCGGTGTGGCACCAGCACGCCCTTGGGGCGCCCGGTGGAGCCCGAGGTGTAGATCATGTAGGCCGGATCGTCCGGCTGCGCGACGCTCAGCGGCAGGGGCGCCGCGCCGCTCTGCGAGGGCGGCGGCGCGGTGTGGTCGAGGGCGTCGAGGGCATATTGCGGCACCCCGGTGTCGGCCAGCAGTGGCAGCAGCGCGGTCTGGGTGAGGATGCCGCGCAGCTGCGCATCGCGGGCCATGATCTGCAGGCGCTCGGGCGGGTAGCCTGGGTCGAGCGGCACATAGGCCGCGCCGATGTGCAGCACACCCAGCAGAGCGGCGAGCATGTCGGTGTGGCGGTGCAGGCACAGCCCGATGCGGTCGCAACGGCCTGCGCCCTGCTGGCGCAAACGTTGCGCGATCTCCAGCGCGCGGGCATGCAGGGCGCCGTAGCTGAGGGTGTGGCCATCGGCGTCGGTGACGGCGGGGCGCTGGCGCTTGTCGGCGGCGTCGAGCTGTAGATACTGGGGCAGGTTCAGATGCGCCGGATACGCGGTCTGGGTGGCATTCCACTGCGCCAGCAGCGCTTGCTGCGGCGGGGTGAGCAGGGGATGGGCGCCGACGGGTCGGTCGGGCTGGTCGAACAGTGCGGCGCTCAGGGCCAGATAAGCGTCGAGCAGGCGCTGCGCGGTGTCGGCGCTGAACAGTTCGGTGGCGTATTCGAGCTGGATGTGGCGGCTGAATTCGGTGTCGACATGCAGGGAGAGATCGAACTGCGCCGCCACCCGGTTAAAAGGGAATGCCGCGTAGCGGAAGGGCACCTCGGCGAGTTTGCCGGCGGGGGCGTTGAGCACGTTGAACAGCACCCGCACCAGACCCTGCGGCGAACCAGCGCGGCGGCCTGCCAGGCGCTCGACCAGCTCGTCGAAAGGTGCGTCCTGGTGGGCATAGGCCTGCAGCGCCGTCTGGCGCACCTGCGCCACGAGCTGCGCGAAGCTGGCGTCGAGATCGACGGTGTTGCGCATCACCAGGGTGTTGACCAGGGTGCCGACGAGGGGTTCGGTGGCGGCATGATGGCGGTTGGCGATGGGGGTGCCCACGGCGATGTCGCTGCTGCGGCAGATGCGCGCCAGCAGCACATCGAAGCTGGCGAGCAGCAGCATGAACGGCGTGGCGTGCAGGCGGCTGCCCAGTTGGCGCAGGGCGTGCTGCAGCGGCTCGGGCAGGGCGATTTGCAGTGTGGCGCCCTGAAAACTCGGCTGCTCCGGACGCGGGAAATCGGTGGGCAGCAGCAGATCGCCCAGGCCCTGCAAGCGTTGCACCCAATGCTCCAGATGCCGTTCGCGCGCGGCGGCAACCGGGGCGCTGCGTTGCCACGCGGCGTAGTCGGCATATTGGAGGGGCAGCGGCGGCAAGCCCATTTCGGCGGGGTCTGAGCGGCCTTGCAGCAGCCCGGCGTAGAGCTGCAGCGCATCGCGCGACAGCACGGCCAGCGCCCAGTTGTCGGCGATGGTGTGGTGCAAAACCCAAAACAGCACATGCTCGTCGCGGGCGAGTTGCATGACGCAGACGCGGTATAGCGGCGCCACGGCCAGATCGAAAGGTTGCGCCATGCGGTCTCTGGCGGTCTGCTGCGCGGCCTGTTCGCGCGCGGCGGGGTCGAGATCGCGCAGGTCGATGCACTCAAGCTGGGGGGTGACCCAAGGCTCGATGTGCTGCATCGGTTCCTGGTTGATGAGGGTGAAGCAGGTGCGCAGCGCCTCGTGCCGCTGCGCGAGCAGGTCGAGCGCGCGCTGGAATACGGTGAGATCGAACGGGCCTTGCAGCTGTAGCGCCGCCGTGACGTTGTATGCCACGGACTCGGGGTGGAAATGCTGGATCACCCACATGCGCCGCTGTGACAGCGAGACGGGCAAGGGGCCGTCGCGCGGTACCGGGACGATGGCGGGCAGCGCCTGCGCACCGCGCTGCTGCTCGTCGATGTGACGGGCCAGATCGGCCAGGCGCAGATGGGTGAACAGATCGACCAGCGGCAGTTCCAGCCCCAGCCGGGCGTGGATGCGCGAGCGGACCTGGGTGAGCGTGAGCGAATGCCCGCCCAGATCGAAAAAATGCGCCTGCACATCGAAGTCCTCGGTCTGCAGCACTTCGCGCCAGATGGCCCACAGCGCTTGTTCGGTCGGGGTGCGCGGCGGCACGCGCGGCAGGCTCGGCGCGGCGGCCAGGCGTTGCGGCGCGGGCAGGCGGTGCCGGTCGATTTTGCCGCTGGCGGTCAGGGGCATGGCGGGCAGCGCGCCCCATGCTGCGGGCACCATGTAATGCGGCAGGCGCGCCTGAAGCAGGTCTTTGAGCGCGTTGAGCTCGGTGGCCTCCTGCCCCTTGTGCAGCACCACGTAGGCGGCGAGTTGCGGCTCGCCGCCGCCTTCGGCCCAGAGGATGACGGCGGCCTGGGCGACTGCGGGATGACTGGTGAGTTGGTGTTCGATTTCACCGAGTTCGATGCGAAAGCCGCGAAGTTTGATTTGGTCGTCGCGGCGCCCGAGAAGATGCAACTGCCCGTCGCTGCCCCAATACCCCAGATCGCCCGAGCGGAACAGGCGTTCGCCGGGCACGAAGGGATCGGGCAGAAAGCGCTCGGCCGTCAGCCCGGGCTGACCGAGGTAGCCCTGGGCCACGCCCGCACCGGCGATGCAGACCTCGCCGACCACGTCGAACGGCAGTTGCCGCAGGTCGTCATCAAGGACGTACAGCCGGGTGTTGTCGATCGGCCGCCCGACTGGCAGAAGGCCCTGCCCTGGATCGAGCGGGCCGTCAACGGCGTACAGTGCGCAGTCTTCGGTGGTTTCGCTCGGGCCGTAGAAATTGAGCAGCCGGGCCTGCGGCAGCAGCGCCTGAAAGCGCGCGGCCAGCGCCGCATCGAGCGGCTCGCCGCCAAACTGCACACAGCGCAGGCCGGTGCAGGCGGGCAGCAGCGGGTCGTCCACCAGCGCGCGGGCGGTGGAGGGCGCGAGGGTGAGATGCGTGATGCCGTCATCGATCACCTTTTGCAGCAGCGCGGGCAGGTCGCGCTGCAGCCCTGGCGGGGCCAGGTGCACCGCAGCGCCGCACAGCAGGGGCACGAAGAATTCGGAGACCGAGGCGTCAAAGCTCAGCGCAGACTTTTGCAGCAGCCGATCCTGCGCGCCAAAGCCCACCGCGCGCACATTCCACAAGGCGTGGTTGCACAGCGCGCGGTGCGACAGCATCACCCCTTTGGGTTGGCCGGTGGAGCCGGAGGTGAAGATCACCAGACCGGTGTCATCGGGGGTGCAGAGGTCGGGCGGCGGTTCGACCGCAGCGCCGGGCTGGAGGTCGGCGTCGAGCAGGTGCAGCTTTGTGCCATCACTGGCGGCGCACAGCAGCGCATGCAGGCCGGGTTGGGTGAGCACGATCTGTGCGGCGGTGTCGCGCAGGATGTGGCGCAGGCGCTCGGCGGGCAGGTCGGTGTCCAACGGCACATAGGCGCCACCGGCCTTGAGCACGGCCAGGAGCGCCACCACCAGCTCGGGGCGGCGTTCCATGATCACCGGGACCCGCACACCGGGCACTACGCCCAGCCCGCGCAGGGTGTGCGCTAGGCGGCTGGCGGCCTGCTCCAGCTCGGCGTAGCTCAGCTGCGCCTGGGCGAAACGCACCGCGCAGGCCTGGGGCGTGCGCTGCGTCTGTTGGCTGACCAGCAGGTGCAGGAGGTGGGGCGGCTCGTGTCGGCGCGGGGCGGGCTGCAGTGCCAGCAGCGCGGCGCGCTCCTCGGGGCACAACGGGTCGAGCGCGCCCAGGGGACTGTCGGGGTGCGCGAGGATCTGCGCCAGATGGTGATCCAGCCGTGGCGAGAGAAAGGCGGTATGACGCAACGCGGGAGGTGCGCGAGAATCGAGGACGAGGTCGATGGGAAGCTGGGCGGTGTCACCATAGTGCCGGATATAAGCGGCGACCGGGGCGAATCCCGGGTGGCCGCTGAACGGCAAGAAACGCATGCGGGCGCCGGCCAGTTGAATGTGCGGATCGAAATCCTCGAACGACACGAACAGATCGAAGGGCATGTCGGACGCGCCATGCCGCCGTCCGGCAGGCCGCGCCAGCATCCGCTCGAGGGGATATTGCTGATGCCGCAGCACGGCGCGCGTGTCGCTCGCCAGCGCGCGCATGATTTCGGGCAGCGTCGCGGATGTGCGGGTGCGCAGCCGCTGCGGCAGGGTGTTGGTGAACAGGCCGACGGTGTGTTTATCCAGCGCGTCTTTCCGGTTGTGCAGCGGCATGCCGAGGACGATGTCGGCCTGCCCGGATACCTTGGCCACATAGGTTGCAAGAAAAAACATCGCCGCCTGCGCGGGCGACAGCCCGTGCTCGGCCCCGATCTGCAGATAGCGCTGCCACCGTGGCAAGGGCACCGACCACTGATGATGCAGTGGCTTTGGGGGCGCGTGGAGTTCGGCAGCTGGCTGGCCCCGGGCGCTGCCTTCGGTCTGCGCGAACTGGTGCTGCCAGAACGCCTGGTCGCGGGCGAAGCGGGGCGAGTGCATATAGGCCTGTTCTCGCGCCACGAACCGGGCATAGCTCGGCCCGGGTTCGAGCGGAGCGTGGCAGCCTTGCATCAGGGCGTTGTAGCGATGAACGATCCGCTGGCCGATCAGCAGCACGCCATAGCCGTCGAGCAGGGCGTGGTTGAAGCCCAGCAGCCACTCGAAGCGCTTGGGCCCGGTGCGCCACAGGGCCAATCGCCACAGCTTAGGGCCGGCAGGGTCGATGCCCTGGGTCTTGAGGGTGTCGATCTCCCGGGCGGCGCGCTCGCCGGCGCGGGTCTCGCAGCAGGTCTGGGCGTAGAGGTCGGTATAGGGCAGACGCCAGGCCAGGGTGACGGCGATCTGCCAGTGCGGGCCGTCCGGGGTGTTGCGCAGATGCGCGCGCAGCATGGGCTCGGCGGCAATCACGTCGTGGATGGCGCGTTCGAGCAGGCAGACGTCCAGATCACCGTCGATGGCAATGCCCAGGCCAATGGTGTAGAGGGCGCTGCCCAGCAGTTGTTGCCGCAGCAGGATGTCCTGCTGCGTCTGGCTCAAGGGGAACTCGGCGACATCCGCGTGGGAGCTTGCCGCGTCTTCAAGAGGACAATCAGCCAGGCTGGCGGTCATGGTGCTTCGAATGCAGGGGCGGAGGATCAGAGGCTTTATTTTGACGGCGATTCGTGACCATCGCCGGGTTTTTCAAAGCGGCGCAACGAACACTTGCCCTTTTTGTGAACTATTGCACCCTTCTTCAGGTTGACGATCTGCATGATGTCTTCATCTCGCTACGATGAGGGCTGCATGCCAAACAACCGCCCGCGCCCCGCCCGGGTCGAGCGCGCGGTGCAGGCAGTCCCGTATCAGCCAGGGCGGTGTCCAGCCCACGGAGACACGCCGTTTGGGGGCCAGGGTAACCGCGCTACGGTCCGGCCCGTTTGGGTGGGCGTACACGAAATTGATGATCGCATGACAACCCCATCCTCCCCCACGGTGCCCGATGTGCCATGGCGCATCGGCGCCGATGGTTTGTTCGTGGACCAGGCGCATGAAGAGGTTTTTATCCGCTCGGAGTGGGGCTTTCTGGGCTTGCGCGTTCGGCAGATTGGGCTTTGGGGCGCTCTGGCCTTCGTCTTGGCAACCTTCACCGATCTGGCCGTGTTGGGCGCAACCCCGGTATATGGCTTGCTGCTGGCGGCGCGCTTTGGCATTTTGGGTTGGGGATTGGGGCTGTTCCGTTTGGGCAAGGCTCGGCAAGTAGACAATGTGCGCCGGGTCGCCACCTTGCTGCTGGGCTTTGAGCTCAGCATCATGCTGTTGTTTCTGCTGGTGGTGCTGGCCTATGGCGGCGGCGCCGACTATCACTCCATCACCGCGCTGGCGCTGATTTTCGCGGGCTACGCCTACGTGCCCATTCTGCGGCGCGAGGCGCTGTGGGTGGGCGGTGTGTTCACCACCTTGTTCGCCATCGTGGTCTGGACCTCGCTGCATTTCGATGCAAAGTTTGTCAGCATCGCGGTGGTGCTGTTCGGGTTCGCCAATGTGGCGGGCTGGCAGCTCGCGGTCTCGAACAGCCGCAGTATGCGACTGGCCTGGCTCGACAGGCGGCGACTGCAGAGCGAGGCGGTGGCGGCGCAGCAGGCCATGCGGCGCGCCGAGCAGAGCGAGGACAACCTGGAACGGCTGTTCGACGCCACACCCGTGCCGCTGGTGCTGGCGCGGTTGGCGGATTCCCGTGTGCTGCGCTTCAACGCCGCGGCCAAGACCTTGATCGACCCGGGAAATCGTCTATCAGACGCCATCTTCACCACTGATTTTTACGTTGATCCCGAGCAGCGCCCATTGCTGCTGGCACGGCTGCGGGAGGAGGGCGCAGTGCAACAGGCGGAGGTCCGACTAAAGACGGTGGGCGGCCCGCCGGTCGATGTGCTGGTGTCCATGCGGCAGGTGCGCTTTGGCGGGGAGGATTGCCTGATCACCGGCATGGTGGAGATTTCTGCGCAAAAGAAGTTGGAGCATCAGTTGCGCGCGCTGGCCTACACCGATCCGCTGACCGGGGTGCAGAACCGCCGAGGTTTTTTCGCCGCGGTCGATCGCGCCATTCAGAATGCGCACGCTGACGGCCCGGGCCCGTGCGTCATATTGCTCGACCTCGACCACTTCAAACAGATCAATGACCGGTACGGTCATCCAGTGGGAGATGAAGTGCTGGTGGAGTTTGCGCAGGTGGTGCTCTTGCTGCTGCGCGACGGCGATGTGTTTGCGCGCATGGGCGGCGAGGAATTCTGCATCCTGCTGTCCCACACCCGGGCGGAGCAGGCGCTGGAACTTGCCGAGCGCCTGCGCGAATGCGTGGCTGCACATCCCTTCCAGACATCCGCCGGGGTCGTGCGGCTCAGTCTGAGTCTGGGGATTGCGGGCTGCGATGCGAAGACCCCGAGCATCGACTCCGTGTTGGCGATGGCCGATCAGGCGATGTACCGCGCCAAGCAGGGAGGGCGCAACCGCAGCGAGATGTATTGCGCCTGAACGCGGCCCCAGACCTGCCGCAGGGCGTCAGCCCCCGAGAGGTGAGTACCCCGGGGCGGTCCCGCACTGGTCCGACTCCCCTGGCGCAAGACCACAATCGTTGTGTGCCATTCATCAAATAAGAACTATTCGCAATAAGATGCTTTCATCGTGATGCGCGCGGGCACCTGCAGGGCGACCCCGCAGGCGCTGGCGAATCATCAATCGTCCCTTGCCGTCGCCAGGGAGTTTGTGTTCGATGGAGGAATCGAGATGGGATATGCAGAACTGGGGCTCAGTCTGTTGGCGGTGCTCGCGCTGACCTGGGCCGCGATGGAGTGGCCAAGATGAACACCGCGCAGAGCAAGGAAAGACCGGCGCCGCGGCTGCATGGCGCGTTGGTGGAAAACCCGCCGAACACCGGGTTGACCCTGCATTCGCGCGAGCTGTTCCGGCAGGGCGCGGTCGTGCAGATTCGCCATCAGGGGCAGACCTATCAACTGCGCCTGACCCGGCAGGACAAGCTGATTCTGACCAAATGAGCCACGGCAGATCCGTGAGGTTTCTTCGCAGCTTTGCTCGCCAGCCCGTGCGGACCAGTCCTCCGGCACAGACGCCAGCCGTGCAATTTTTCCATGTCGAATGCGCAAACTGACCGGGGTGCGTCACCGGAGCCCTTGCTCGCAGGCACTCTGGCGTTGATGACGTTTTACGCTGACAAGCCCTGTGTGGCGACCATGCAGAAAATCGGGCGCAATCTGCAGACCTTGCAGCAGCACCCGCAACTCAGCGCCGAAATGTGCGTCGTCTGCCGACGATTGGCGGCCTACTGGCTCACCTTGGGCTGCGAGGTGCAGCAGACGGACGCACACGCAGCTTGCCGGTTTGCGGCGGCATCGGTGGCGTTGCAGTAGGGCTCACACACCGGCGGTGTTGCCGCGCAGCAGCACAAGCAGGCCGTCAAGTTCGTCCAGCGACGAAAAGCGGATAGCGATTTCGCCGCTCTGATGGCCCTTGCGCACCGCCTTGCTGCGAATTTCAACGGGCGCGCTGTAGCGCTCGGACAGCTCTTCTTCCAGGCGCTGCCAATCGCGGTCTTTGGCCGGCTTTGCTTTTTTCGGCGCGGCGGCTGCGCCTTGCTCCTGCTGAGTGCGGCTGACCAGTCGCTCGGCCTCGCGCACACTCAGGCGCTTGGCCAGGATCTGCTGCGCCGTCTGCACCTGTTGTGTCTTGTCCAGGGCCAGCAGCGCGCGGGCGTGGCCCATGTCAAGGTCTCCGGCCAGCAGCATGGTCTGCACCGCGTCCGCCAGATTGAGCAGACGCAGCAGATTGCTAGTCGCTGTGCGCGAGCGACCGACGGCCTGCCCCGCCTGCTCGTGGGTGTGGCCGAATTCCTCGATCAGCCGGGCAATGCCGCGGGCCTCTTCCAGCGGATTGAGGTCTTCGCGCTGCAGGTTTTCGATCAGCGCCATGGCCAGGGTGGCGCGGTCGTCGGCGTCTTTCACCAGCGCAGGGACAGTGTCCAGACCGGCCAGCCGCGCAGCGCGGGTGCGGCGCTCGCCTGCGATGATCTCGTAGCGACCATCTGGCAGGGCGCGCACCAGCACCGGCTGCATCACGCCTTGCGCTTTGATGCTCTGCGCCAGTTCGTAGAGTGCGCCTTCGTCCATCTGGGTGCGGGGCTGGTAGCGGCCGGGCACCAGATCGTCCAGACGCAATTCGCGCAGCGCGGCGGCGTCCAGCTCGGTCAGTTCAACGGAGGGGCCAAGCAGGGAGTCGAGTCCGCGGCCGAGTCCTTTGGGTTTTTTTGTTGCCATGAGAGTGTGGGTGTTGCCCGGTCAAACCGGAGGAGGGACGACATTGTGCCTGCTGCGCTGCAGGGCGGCCTGCAGCAGCGTCCGGCCCTGGGGCCAGTCTCCCAGACCGGAGTCGGCATTGATGTGGCCAAGCGCACCGAGCTGGATGCAGTTGGCCCCGTAACGGCTGGCCAGGCGTTGCGCGGCGTCTGTGCTGCAATACGGATCGTTCGCGCTGGCCACGACGGTTGCAGCGAAGGGCAACGCCTGCTCGGGCAGGGGCCGTTGCCACGGCAGCAGGGCTGGGGGCAGATCGGGGCCAGCCAAATCGGGCGGGGCAACCAGCAGGGCGCAGACGACGCGCTGGGCTTGTCTGCTGCTCACTGCCCAGGCCGCGGCAAGGTGGCAGCCCAGACTGTGACCAACCAGTGCGACCGGGCCGGGCTGGGCGAGGACGACGTCTTCCAGCCTGGCGATCCAGTCGCCCCGGCGCGGGGTGAGCCAATCGGCTTGCTCCACCAGCTCGTCTCCATACAGGCTGTGCCAGCGCTGCTGCCAGTGCCCGGCGCCGGAACCCAGCCAGCCTGGCAGGAGCAGGATGCGCGCGGAAGCAGACGACAGTTCTGGCGTCATGCTGGAACGGCCAGCCGGTCCACCATTTCCTGCGCGAATTCGGTGAAGGCCTTGGCGCCGCGGCTGGCGGGGTCGAACACCACGCCGGGCAGGCCGTAGCTCGGCGCCTCTGCCAGACGGACATTGCGCGGAATGACGGTGTTGAACACTTTGTCGCCAAAATGCCCCTTGATCTGCTCGCTGACCTGCTGCTGCAGGGTAATGCGCGGATCGAACATCACGCGAAGCAGGCCGATGATGCGCAGATCGCGGTTGAGGTTGGCATGGACCTGCTTGATGGTGTTCACCAGATCGGACAGGCCTTCGAGCGCGAAGTACTCGCATTGCATCGGCACAATGACGCCGTGCGCAGCGCACAAGCCATTGAGGGTGAGCAGGCCGAGCGCGGGCGGGCTGTCGATCAGAATGAAGTCGTAGTCCGAGGCGACCGTGGCGAGGGCCGATTTGAGGCGGCGCTCGCGCTGCGGCTGGTCGACCAGTTCCACCTCGGCGCCAGCGAGTTCGCGGTTGGCGCCCAGCACGTCGTAGCCCGATGTGTCGCTGCGCTGGCGCGCTTGTTCCAGGGTGGCTTGGCCAATCAGCACCTCGTAGACCGAAGCGTTGAGGGCGTGCTTGTTAATGCCCGACCCCATGGTGGCGTTGCCCTGTGGGTCCATATCGACCAGCAGGACGCGCTGGCCGATGCGAGACAGTGCGGCGGCCAGGTTGACGCTGGTCGTGGTTTTGCCAACTCCACCTTTTTGATTGGCGATGCAAAAAATCTGCGTCAAGCGGTTCTCCAGAAAGACGGATGTTTCACGTGAAACAGCGGCGGGCTCTGCCCAGCCAGGCCGTATTGTGCCGGAGGCCCGCGCCGCGCCACCGCGGTTCAGTCAGAAGGTCGCGTCTGAAGCCAGACCAGGCAGCGTTGAGCACTCAGTCCTGGAACCTGAAGGACGTCGATTTGCGCCGAAATGCCAGTGGGGAGTGCGGCAATTTCATCCTGGGGAATCTGGCCCTTCATGGCGCACCATTGCCCCTTTGGGGCGAGCAGGTGGCCGGTGCTTCGAACCAGCATGGGAAGATCGCTGAAGGCGCGGCTGGTGATGCAGTCAAAGCCGCTGGCGTCCTGCAGAGTTTCGACACGGGCATGATGCACATGGACATGCTGCAGGCCGAGTGTGCCGCCAGTTTGCTGAAGAAAGGCGCATTTTTTCTGCACCGTATCGACCAGATGAATCTCTGTTTCGGGAAGGCCGATGGCCAGGATGATGCCGGGCAGACCGCCGCCCGAGCCGACATCCAGAATGCGCTTTGGTGTCCGGTGCCGCAGTGCGGGCAAGGCCGCGAGGCAATCGGCCAGATGCAAGCGGGCAATGCCTTCCACGTCGCGCACGGCGGTGAGGTTGAACACGCGGTTCCAGCGCTGCAGAAGGGCGGTGTAATCGCGCAGTTGCTGCTGTTGCTGCGAAGTGAACGCGAGGCCGAGGGCCTGCAGTGTGTGTTGCAGAAAGTTTTCGACAGAAAACCCCGTCGCCGCGTGCGCTGAGGGTGCACTCACGCGGCGGCATCCTTTTCCAGTCGGAGCGCTTGTTTGAGAACACCTTTGCGCAGGTGAATCAGCAGCAGCGACACAGCGGCTGGCGTCATTCCTGACAGGCGTGAGGCCAGGCCCAGCGTTTCCGGGCGGACCTGATTGAGCTTTTGCTGCACCTCGATCGACAGCCCGGAGACTTCGCGGTAATTCAGGTCGGCCGGCAGGCGCAACGATTCATACTGCGCAGCACGCGCCACTTCTTCCTGCTGTCGGTCGATGTAACCGGCGTACTTGATATGAATCTCGACCTGCTCGCGCTCCGCATCGGCTAAAGGCGCGTCTGGCGCAAACCCGGGTTGGGGACACTGCACCAAAGCGTCATAGCGCAATTCCGGGCGTCGCAGCAGATCGGCGAGGCTGTATTCCCGCTCGATGGTCTTGCCCAGGAGCGCCAGCGCCTGCTCGGACGGCAGGGTTTGCGGCGTCACCCAGGTGGCGCGCAGACGCTGGATTTCGCGCTCGATCGCGTCGCGCTTGCGGCAGAACGCGTCCCAGCGGGCGTCATTCACCACGCCAAGGCTGCGGCCGATTTCAGTCAGGCGCAGATCGGCGTTGTCCTCGCGCAGGCTGAGGCGGTATTCGGCCCGGCTGGTGAACATGCGATACGGCTCACTCACGCCCTTAGTGACCAGATCGTCCACCAGCACCCCGAGATAAGCCTGATCACGACGGGGGCACCATGCCTCGCGGCCCTGGACTTGCAGCGCGGCGTTGATGCCCGCATGCAGGCCTTGCGCTGCGGCCTCTTCATACCCTGTGGTGCCATTGATCTGACCGGCGAAGAACAATCCATCGATCGCCTTGGTTTCCAACGACATCTTGAGGGCGGTAGGATCGAAATAATCGTATTCGATGGCGTAGCCTGGGCGCAGAAGATGCGCGTGCTCCAGCCCCGGAATGGAGTGCACCATGGCGATCTGCACATCGAATGGCAGACTGGTGGAAATGCCGTTCGGGTAAAACTCGTTGGTCTGCAGACCCTCTGGCTCCAGGAAGACCTGATGCGACGACTTGTCCGCGAAGCGGTGAATCTTGTCTTCGATACTCGGGCAATAGCGTGGCCCGACGCCCTCGATCACCCCGGTGAACATCGGGCTGCGATCCAGACCAGCGCGGATGATGTCGTGCGTGCGCTCGGTGGTGTGGGTGATCCAGCACGCCACCTGCGTGGGATGCTGATCGGGTGTGCCGAGAAAACTGAACACCGGCAACGGATTCAGGTCGCCGGGCTGTTCGATGAGCTTGGAAAAATCGATGGACCGACCGTCGATGCGCGCGGGCGTGCCGGTTTTCAGCCGACCCTGCGGCAGATGCAATGCCTTGAGTCGCGCAGACAGGCGCAGAGAGGGCGGATCGCCCGCCCGGCCGGCTGCGTAGTGGTCGAGGCCGATGTGCACCTTGCCATCTAGAAAGGTGCCCGCGGTCAGCACCACCGTGCGTGTGCGAAAGCGAATGCCGGTCTGCGTGACAACCGCCGTGACCCGCTCTCCGGTGCCGGTGGGCTCGACCAGCAGGTCATCTGCCGCCTGCTGGAACAGCCAGAGGTTGGGCTGATTTTCCAACCGTCCACGAATGGCGCGTTTGTATAGCTGCCGGTCGGCCTGCGCGCGTGTTGCGCGCACCGCCGGTCCTTTGCTGCCATTCAGAATACGAAACTGGATGCCGGCTTCGTCGGTGGCCTCGGCCATGGCGCCGCCAAGGGCGTCAATCTCCTTGACCAGATGACCCTTGCCAATTCCGCCAATGGACGGGTTGCAAGACATCTGGCCCAGTGTCTCGATATTGTGCGTCAGTAACAGGGTTGCGCATCCCATGCGCGCGGCGGCCAATGCCGCTTCCGTGCCGGCATGCCCTCCACCGATGACAACGACATCAAAGTTACGGGGATAATCCACAAGCGTCTCCTTAGGGTTTCATTTTATGCGGGTTTACCCTGCAAAACTGACTTGAGGGGCTTTGTTTCACGTGAAACACCTCTCGTCTTGTCCGCACCCAACTTGCCGTCACCCATTTTCCATGCAAACACTGACTGACATCCAAGTTCTTTATCCTGCGCTCTCCGCGGTTCCGGCTGTGGAGCTGGACACAGAGTGGTCGGCGGGCAGCGCGGTCATGCAAGTGCCGCGCGGTGCGCAACTGTTCGCGCCTGGGGCGAGCTGCGGCGGCTTTCCCTTGGTGCTGGCTGGCGAGGCGCGGGTGTTCCGCATGGCGCCTACCGGACGTCAATTGGAAATGTATCGCCTCACACCGGGAGAGATTTGTCTGGTGTCGTCCGCCAGTCTGTTTTCAGGCGAGGTGCTGTCCGCGCACGCGGAAATGCAGACGGACGGCGCGCTGTGGATGATGCGTCCCGATCTGTTTGAAAACTGGCTGCAGCGTGTTCCCGCCTTTCGGCAGTTCGTGCTCGGTCAGTTTGCCACACGCATGGCCGATCTCACCGCGCTGATTGACGCGCTGGCGTTTCACCGGCTGGATCAGCGCCTGGCGCAGGCGCTGCTGGGGCAGGGGCCGCGTGTATTGAGCACGCATCAGCAACTGGCGGACCGGCTGGGCACGGCGCGCGAAATGGTCACCCGCCTGCTCAAGCGCTTCGAGGCGGCGGGCTGGGTCGGTCTGTCCCGTGAGAAGATCGATATCCTGCAACCGGCTGTCTTGCGGCAGGTCGCGGCAGGAGAGATTGCAGGATGACGCGGGGATCAACCCCGGCAAAGGTCACGCCCCGCGTGTGACTACAGTCACTGTGCAGTCACAGGAAAAGGTGTCCAATCACAACATTGTTTCTTTCCAGGAGTCGGCCATGAAATTCAATGTCGGTGGTGTTGATCGCATTCTGCGTATCGTTGTGGGTATCGTTCTGATCGCCTTGACCCTGATGGGCACCATCGGCGTCTGGGGCTGGATCGGCATCGTGCCGCTGGTCACGGGCCTGTTCAAGTTCTGCCCGCTGTATTCCCTCATTGGCATGAACACCTGCCCGATGAAAAAGTAACTCCAGCGGTAGATTGCTGCAAAGCCTGGATGTCGCTTGGCAACAAGCGGCACTTTTTTATGGCGATTCAGAAAAATGCATCGTGGGCGGTTTTCAGAATCAGGGCCGCAACAACCAGCAAAAACATGCCACGCACAAAATGCGTGCCCCGGCGCAAAGCCAGCCGCGTGCCCAGCAGGCTGCCCGCGATATTGCACACCGCGATCAGCGCCGCATACTGCCACATCACATGGCCCTTGCTGGTAAACACCAGCAGCGCGGCCAAATTGCAGGCGACATTGACGACCTTGGCGCTTGCCGAGGCATGCAGAAAGTCGAACCCGAAGCCGCGCACGAACAGGAAGATCAGGAAATTTCCCGTGCCGGGGCCGAAGAAGCCGTCGTAAAACCCGATCAACAGACCGCCGCCCAGGGCGAGCAGCCGCTCGGCCCGACCGCCGAGATGGGGGGCATGATGATGGCCCAGATCCTTGCGCTTGAGTGTGTAGAGCAGCACGGCCAGCAAAATGAAGGGAAGGGCCTGGCGGAAGTCGCTCGATTTGACCTGGGTGATGAGCCAGGCGCCGCAGAGCGCGCCGATAAAGGCGGCGAGGGTGGCCGGCAAGACGGTGGACCAAGGCGGCCGAACCCGCCGCACGTACGACACCATCGAGGCCGAGGTGCCCCAGATGGCCCCTGCCTTGTTGGTGCCGAACAGCGTGGCTGGGGCCGCGTTGGGAAACGCCGCGAAAAGGGCGGGTACCAGGACCAATCCCCCGCCGCCTACGATGGCATCCACAAACCCGGCGAACAATGCGGCGAGGCCGAGCAGGATCAATTCCATGGACGAGCGTGGTGAAGGCGATGGGTGGACGTAAAAAAGCACCGGAACAGACGTTCGCGGTGCTTCGGGATGATGCCGCGCGGCCATCGTGTGCCGCGCTATTGTCATGAAACAACCTTGTCTTGCGGTTGTCTGTCTCCTCAGGCCCTCTTGCGGGGGTGCGCCGGATGCATCCAGTCGCAACAAAAAACATTGTTTAGATTTTGTGCATCCCATGCACTAGGGGCGAACCCTGAGAGCTTCAAAGAGGTGCATGGAGGTGCGGATCAGCGCCCCAGGCCTGGAAACAGCTTGAGCAGACCGTCGCTCATCATTTCCACCGCGAGCGCCGAGAGAATCAGGCCCATCAGGCGGGTCATCACATTGATGCCGGTTTTGCCAAGGAAGCGCGCGATCGGTTCAGCCGCCATGAAGCATAGCGCGGCCGCACCCGCAATCACGACGCCGTAACTGATCAGCACAGCGTGCTGCCACCAGTGGTGCGCGTTGCTGGCATAGATGATCACCGTACTGATGGTGGCGGGGCCGGTCAGCAGGGGAATGGTGAGCGGCACCACGGCCACGCTGGCGCGGTCGGCGGCTTCCTCGACCTCGTCGCTGGTCGATTTGGTGGCGCCGGTCTTGGCGTTGAGCATGCTGATGGCACTGATCAGCAACAGCATCCCGCCGCCCACCTGGAAGGACGCGATGGAAATGCCAAAGAAGTGCAAAAGGTCGGCGCCCACCACGGTGCTGAGGGCAATGACCAGAAACGCCGAGATCGAACTGACGAGGATGGTCCGCTTCTTCTGCTCCTGCGTGAAACTTTCGGTGAACAGGATGAAAAAGGGGATGATGCCCAAGGGATTGACGATCGCCAGCAAGGCGATCAACGGTTTGACCAGATTCATGGGTTTGAAAGGGAGCGCGCGGGCCCCATTATCGGCGCACCGGGCGGCCGGGCACTTGTGGGCCCGGCGCTCAGATCACGCGGGAATAGCGCGGCTGCGACAGTTGCGCGCGCGGCTGATGCAGATAGCCATCGAACTGCATGGCCACGACGCGCACCAGCAGACGACCTTGCGGCGTGACGCGAACCTGCAAGCCCTGCGGGCCTTCGCGCATGACCAGCCCGGCCTCCTCCAGCGGTTTGAGGCGCTGCAGGTCGGCGGCGAAGGTCGCGGCGGCATCGACCTTGAATTCGTCGGCCAGTGCGGCGAGGTCGAGGTGGAAATCGCACATCAGCCGCTGGATGGCGGTGCGGCGCAGGTGGTCTTCGGGGGTGAGGTGCACGCCACGAGCGGTCGGCAATTTGTTGAACGCCAGCATCTCGGTGTATTCGTCGATGGTCTTGGCGTTTTGCGCATAGCAGTTGCCGACATTGGAGATACTGGACACGCCGAAGGCCAGCAGATCGAGTTCGGCCTGCGTGGAATAGCCCTGGAAATTGCGGTGCAGCTTGCCCTCGCGCTGGGCGCGGGCGAGCTCGTCGTCGGGCTTGGCGAAATGATCCATGCCGATGTAGACATAACCGGCCTCCTCCAGCCGCTTGATCGCCAGGCCCAGCAGGCCGAGCTTGACCTCGACGCTGGGCAGGTCCTCGGCGTTGATGCGGCGCTGGGGTTTGAACAGATGCGGCAGATGCGCGTAGCTGTAGAGCGAAAGCCGGTCGGGCGAGAGATACAGAACCTGATCGAGCGTGCGGGCGAACGAGTCCAGGTTCTGGAAGGGCAGCCCGTAGATCAGGTCGAGGCTGATGGAGCCAAAACCGTGGGCTCGCGCGGCGTCGATGACCAGACGGGTTTCGTCCACGCTCTGGATGCGGTTGACCGCCTGCTGCACTTCCGGCGCGAAATCTTGCACGCCCACGCTCATGCGGTTGAAGCCAAGATGGGCGAGGTGGGCCACGCGCTTCTCATCGACCTTGCGCGGGTCGATCTCGATGGAGAATTCGCCGCCCGGCTGCAGGTCGAAATGCTCGCGCGTCATGGCCATGAGCCGTGCGGCCTCCTCGTCGTTCAGGAAGGTGGGCGTGCCGCCGCCCCAGTGCAGCTGCGTCACCGGCAGGCGAGTCTGCAAAAGGCCGGCAATCAGCTTGAGCTCCCGCTCCACGCTGTCGAGGTAAGGGGCGGAGCGGCCATGATTCTTGGTGGGAATCTTGTTGCAGCCGCAGTAGTAGCACAGGGTCTCGCAGAAGGGCACGTGGAAATACAGCGAGACCGGTTCGTCCGGGCGCTGGGCGCGGTGGCGCAACTCCTCGGCATAGTCGCGCGGACCGAAGCCGGAATGCATGCGGTCGGCCGTGGGATAGGAGGTATAGCGCGGGCCGGAGATGTCGAAACGCTGCAGCAGCTCGGGCTGGAAGTCGAGAGATTGATTCATCATAATGATTGAATGTTTGCGCAAAGACGGCCCAGAGGTTTTGATCTGCCGCAACGGTTGACGAGGCTGCGGCACCATTGCTGCAACGCAAAAACAACAGCGGTGGCCCCGGCCTGGCCCGATCCACGCGGAGACTGGGGTGGAATGAACTATTCTGCGACGCGCATCTTCCGGCGCCGCGGGCCTGGCCTCGCGCAATTCTTATGCAGATAGATTCCCGTTCCGCAACCGAGCACCCATCCGGCATGGTGGCCTTGAGCCTCGGCGCGCTGGGCGTGGTGTACGGCGATATCGGCACCAGCCCGCTGTATGCCTTTCAGACGGCGTTCAGCCCCGACCACGGCGTTCCCTACAGCGCAGACAACATCCTGGGCGTGCTGTCGCTGATTTTCTGGGCGCTGACCCTGATCGTGCTGGTGAAATATGTGCTGCTGGTGCTGCGCGCCGACAACGATGGCGAAGGCGGCATTCTGGCGCTCATGGCGCTGGTGATGCGCCGCTATGCCAAGGGCACGCGCGGCCGCTCGGTGGCCATCACCCTGGGGCTGATCGGCGCGTCGATGTTTTATGGCGACAGCGTCATCACCCCGGCCATTTCGGTGCTCTCGGCCATCGAAGGCCTGGGTGTGGCCACGCCGGTGTTCAACGACTGGATCGTGCCGATCACGGCCGGCATTCTGGTGGGCCTGTTCGTGGTGCAGAAACACGGCACGGCCGTGGTCGGGCGGTTTTTCGGCCCGGTGATGCTGCTGTGGTTCACCGCCATCGGCCTGCTGGGGCTGGCGCAGATTGTGCACAATCCCTCGGTGTTGCTGGCGATCAATCCATATTACGGCGCCGAGCTGTTTGTGCGCGAACCCGGCGTGGCGCTGATTCTGCTGGGCGCGGTGTTCCTGGTGCTGACCGGCGGCGAGGCGCTGTACGCCGACATGGGGCATTTCGGCCGCAAGCCCATCCAGATCGCCTGGATCGGTCTGGTCATGCCCGGCCTTGTGCTCAACTACTTTGGCCAGGGCGCGTTGGTGCTGGCCCATCCGGAGGCGACGAAGAATCCCTTTTTCTATCTGGCGCCGTCCTGGGCCTTGTGGCCGCTGCTGGCGCTGGCCACTATGGCCACCATCATCGCCTCGCAGGCGGTCATCTCCGGGGCCTATTCGATTACCACGCAGGCCATCAAGCTGGGTTATCTGCCGCGCATGCGGGTGCTGTTCACCAATGAGAGCAATCAGGGGCAGATCTACGTGCCCTTCATCAATTGGCTGCTGATGATCTTCGTGCTGCTGCTGGTGCTGAGCTTCAAGACGGCGGAAAACCTCGCCGCGGCCTACGGCATCGCGGTGAACATCACCATGATCGTCACCACCGCCTTCTGCTGGATGATCGCCCAGCATCGCTGGGGCTGGAGCGCGGCGCGCGCCAATGCGGTGTTCGGTCTGTTCGCGCTGATCGATCTGGCCTTCCTGTCGTCCAATGCGCTCAAGATCGACCACGGCGGCTGGTTTCCGCTGCTGTTCGGCGCGGTGGTCTACACCCTGCTGGCGACCTGGAAGCGCGGACGCACCCTGCTGCGCCGCCAGCTCGAGGAGCATGCGCTCAATCTGCAGGATTTCGTCGCCAGCCTATCCACCTACCCGCCCACCCGCGTGGAAGGCACCGCCATCTACCTCACGCCCAGCGCCACCACCGTGCCGCACGCGCTGCTGCACAACCTCAAACACAACAAGGTGCTGCACGAGCGGGTGATCTTCCTCTCGGCGCAAACGATGGACGTGCCGCATGTAAGCCCTGAGCAGGGCATCAAACTCACGCCGATGGAAGAGGGCATCTATCTGCTGCACGTCGAGCTCGGCTTCCAGGACGAGCCCGACATCCAGCGCATCCTCAAGGAATGCGAGCGGCTTTACGGCATGGAATTCCAGCTCATGGAAACCTCCTTCTTCCTCGCGCGGCAGACCATCATCCCGTCCAAGCTGCCGGGCATGGCGCTGTGGCGCGAGGTGTTGTTCTCGTGGATGAGCCGCAACGCGCAGGAAGCGTCGGACTACTTTCGCATCCCGCCCAACCGCGTGGTGGAGCTGGGCACGCAGGTCGAGATCTGAACCGCCGCAGCGAGGACAGGCCCCACGCTGTGCGGTTTTTCACGGTCTGGCCTTGGGCGTGCATCCGATCCGGGTTGCCACCCTTGTGTGGCGTCGGCGTCGTGTCGATGATGCGGGCATGATTGATGCTTGATTTTCGTCACCCCCACCCAGGAGGACGCCATGCTCGCCGTAGCCGCCTACAAGACCGTGTTCGATGTCAACGACGTGGAGCGCAAGCTCCACAACATGAGCGCCGATGCCAACGAACAGCTGCGCAGCACCTACCAGCGCATGCTGGCTACCGGGGGCGATCGCTTGGCCATCAAACCTCAAGACGCCCCCGAGATCACGCAGCTCTGTGCCGAACTGCCCAATTTCGGCGCCCCGCTGCGCGACATCCAGCGCAGTCTGGCGTTGTGCGCCGACAGCCGCGATCCGGTGGAAATCATGCCCATGCTGCTGCTGGGCGACCCGGGCATCGGCAAGACGCACTTCGCCCGGCGGGTCTCGGCGCTGCTGGGCACGACCTGCGCCGTGGCGCCGATGAATGCCCTGACCGCCGGATGGATTCTGTCGGGCGCGTCGTCGCAGTGGAAAAACTCGCGCCCCGGCAAGGTCTTCGACACCCTGGTGAGCGGCGAATATGCCAACCCGGTGCTGGTGGTCGACGAGATCGACAAGGCCGCGGGCCACGCCCAGTACGACCCGCTGGGCGCGCTCTACAGCCTGCTCGAAGCCGATACCGCCCGCACCTTCACCGACGAGTTTGCCGAAGTGCCGATCGACTGCAGCAGCGTGATCTGGATCGCCACCGCCAACGACGCCAGCGCCATCCCCGAGCCCATTCTCAACCGGCTCAACGTCTACGACATCCCCGCCCCCGACGCCGAAGGCACGCGCAGCATCGCGGCCAACCTTTACCGCGAAATCCGCACCAGCCACGACTGGGGCGCAGTTTTTCCCGAACAGATGGACGACGAGGTGCTCGATGTGCTGCAGCAGTGCAAACCGCGCGAACTGCGGCGTTTGCTGCTGAACGCCTTCGGCGCGGCCAAGCTCGACGGTCGCGCCGAATTGACCCCAAAAGATGTCGACTTCGAGCGCCTGCGCCGCCCGTCGCGCATTGGCTTCATGCACTGAGCGCACGCGGCCAGCTCAGCTCAGCAGCGGGTCGACCACGCGCTGCAGCTTGGCCGCAGTCCAGGCGGGATGCGGGTCGGCCCAGCCGTCGTAGGCCAAGCGTGCGGCGCGGTCGATGACAAAACTCACCGGAATGCGCCAGATGCGCCCGTAAGCCCCCAGCCAAGGTCGGCCCAGCAGCCCGACCGGAAACGACAGCGTGGCGGCCACTTCGCGCACCTGGGCCAGCTGCTGCGGCGCGTCCAGACAGAACCCCAGCACCCGCAGACCCTGCGCGGCATGTTCGGCGGCGTAGCTTGAGAGCACCGGCAGCTCCTGCCGGCAGGGATCGCACCAGGTCGCCCAGAAGGTGAGGACGACCACCTGCCCGCGCATGTCCGCGGTGGAGAGGGACTGCCCGTCCAAGGTGTGCAGCACCGCCACTGGCGCAGGCTGGCCGAGGACCAGATCGTCAGCCCAGGCCGCCCGAGCGCCCAGACCACCCAGCACCAGGCCGAGATGCGCGCCGCGCCACAGCAGGGCGCGTCTGGATAGACCGCTCATGGCCTTGCTGCTCAGTGCTTCATGCCGTGCATGTGGTCCATGTCCATGCCCTTCATGTCACCAGGGCCGGTGGCGGTGGGCTTGCGTACCTCGAACTCGGTGGTCACCGATTGCCCGTCCGAGAACTTCAGCGTGATCGGCACCTTCTGCCCCGGCTCGATGCCCGGCTTGGGCTGCATCAGCATGATGTGATAGTCGCCCGGGGTGAAGGCCATGCTCTTGTGCGGGGGAATGGGAATGGCATCGACATGCACCATGTTCGACATGCCGTTTTTGTTCACCGTCTGGTGCAGCATGACCATGCCGTATTTCGGGCTGGACGCGCCCACGAGCTTGACCTCCTTGTCGGTGTCGTTGGTCACCTTGGCATAGCCGCCTGCTGGCAGGTTGGACGGCAGCCAGCGGATCCAGGCATCTGTCACCTGAATGCCTGAGGCAAAGGCGGAACCGAGTAGCCCCAGGCTGAGCGCGCCTGCGGCAAGGCCGCGCAGCGCGGTGCGGGAAAGGAAAGAACTTGAACGCATGGTGAACTCCAGTAAAAGAAAACCGATGAGAGATTAAAACGCCGTGCTGATTCCCAGGCTGGCGGTCCAGTGCGGGAAAAGTTGATAGCCGTCGAGTTGGCTATACACCGGCAACTGTACAAAGCCATAGGCTTGCCACCCCTTGGCCACCGTGACCGACAGACCGGGGCTGAGATAGGCCACGGTGCCTGCGGTATCGGCGGTGTCGGCCAGCGCGCCCTGATCGTGGCTCTTGCGCGTGATGTTCACCTGCAGTTGCGGGACCCAGTCGGGATGGGCCTCGTAGCGCACGCCAAAGCTCAGGCTGGCCAGGTTGCCCGGCCGATAGTCCGCGCCGGAGGCGTCGAGCTTGTGCGCCACCGCGGCCTGGAATTGGCCGTTGACGAAGGCATCGAAGTTCTGGCTGACCGCTTGGTAGTAGTAGGCGCCCACGATCAGATCGGTGCTGCCGGTGCCAGGCTGCAGGCTGGTGTCGAGCAGATTGCCCGGGGCGGGCTGCTGCGCGTTGGGGCCGCGGGTGAAGGCCACCGGGTCGCGCCCGACGGTGCCGGTGCCATCGGCATTGGGCCCGCCGTATCGGCCGGTGGGCAGCTTCACTCCCAACTGCAGCCCCAGGTTGTGCGTGGGCAGCAGGCCCTGCCAGGCGGCAATGAACTTGACATCGCCCAGGGCGCTGACTGTGGCGCCGCTCAGGTTGTCGCCGGTGAGCTGATCCGGCGTGGCCGCGCCGTAGGTGGTATGGCTGCGGTCGATATACGGAATCTGCAGGTTGAAGCTCCAGTCCGCGCTGGGGCTGTAACTCAGACCCAGGGTGAGGTAGCGGTTGATGGTGTCGTGCTCGACTTCCTGATTCGCACCGGGGTTGAGCGCGGCCACGCTGGCCGCCGACACACTGTGCGAGCCGCTGCGTAGCTGGTTCTGGTTGATGAAGTCGTATTGCAGATTCACCCGCCAGCCCGAGGCGGCGGAGTAGCCCATCGCCGCATCGGTGCTCAGGCTGCAGCCGCAGGTGGCGCAGGCCTGCGCGGTGAGAGGAAGGGCGAGGGCGCTGACGCCGCAGGCCAGGGCCAGCAGCGTGCGCGTGGTGGGGCGCGAGAATGGGCGCATGGTGGGTGCTCCAGTCGGTTCGAATCGCCCGCAGACGCGGGCAAGGGCGCAACGCCGCGCTGAAAACAGCGGCTGCGGTGGGAACGGATCAGGAGACTTGTGGTGGAGCGCGCGGCTGCTGCGGGCGTTGCCGCATCAGGGTCCGGCGGGGTGCTGCGGGCTCGGGCAGGGCTGGCTGCGCTGTGCGCACGGCCAGCGCAACGGCCAGGGCGGGCGCCGTAGGCAGGGCACACTGCGACCCGGTGGCATTCAGCGCGGCCACCGGGTTGAGCAACACGCGCAGATGATGCGCATGGTCTTGCGCAGCCGTGCTGGGCCTGGCCGTTGCAGGCGCGGCGGGGGCCACGCTGGTGGTGCAATACGGCAGCGTCACCCATTGCGTCGCAGGCTGCTGCGCCCAAGCCAGCGGCTGTAGAGCCAATGCCAAGACCACCAGCCAGATCAGTCGGGCGGTCGAAGGCAACGAGGCAAACAGTCGGAGAGTGGCACGCATCACTGCCCGATGTTACGACATGCTCGCCACTTGCGATGCAATAAAACGTGACGACGCGCGTTGTGGTAAGGCAGGCGCATCGGCCTGGCCGCGCAGGCGCGCAGCGCGACAGCCGCGGGCGGTTTGCCTCTACCATGCCGGGATGGTCACCATCCACCCTCTAGCTCCCAAGCCCTACACCCGCGCGGTGCAGCTGCCCGCGCTGCTCCAAAGCCGCATCGTCATCCTCGACGGCGCCATGGGCACCATGATCCAGCGCTTCAAGCTGACCGAGGCGCAGTATCGCGGCGAGCGCTTCAAGGACTGGCCGCGCGACGTCAAGGGCAATAACGAGCTGCTCAGCCTGACGCAGCCGCAAATCATCCGCGACATTCACGAGGGCTATCTGGCTGCGGGGGCCGATCTCGTCGAGACCAACACCTTCGGTGCCACCACGGTGGCGCAGGATGACTACGGCATGGCCGAACTGGTGGATGAGATGAACGAGGCCTCGGCCCGGCTGGCGCGCGCGGCCTGCGACAAATTCAGCACCCCGGACAAGCCGCGTTTCGTCGCGGGCGCTCTTGGCCCCACGCCCAAGACGGCGAGCATCAGCCCGGACGTGAACGACCCCGGCGCGCGCAATGTCGATTTCGAAACCCTGCGCGCCGCGTACGCACAGCAGACCCAGGCGCTGATGCGCGGCGGTGCCGACGTGCTGCTGGTGGAGACTATTTTCGACACCCTCAACGCCAAGGCGGCCCTGTTCGCCATTGACGAAGTGTTCGAGCAAACCGGCGAGCGCCTGCCCCTCATCATCAGCGGCACCGTGACCGACGCCTCCGGGCGCATTCTCTCCGGCCAGACTGTCACCGCCTTCTGGGCCAGTGTGCGCCATGCGCAACCGCTGGCCGTGGGCCTGAACTGCGCGCTGGGCGCGGCGCTGATGCGGCCGTATTTGCAGGAACTGGCCAAGGCCGCGCCTGATACCTTCATCAGCTGCTACCCCAACGCCGGGCTGCCTAATCCCATGAGCGACACAGGCTTCGACGAAACGCCCGAGGTCACCTCGCGGCTGCTGCACGAGTTCGCCGCCGATGGGCTGGTCAACATCGTGGGTGGCTGCTGCGGCACCACGCCCGACCACATCGCTGCCATCCAGACCGCTGTAAAGGGCGAGGCGCCTCGGGCGCGTCAGCGCGCCGGGTTTTACAGCGACGCGGCCTGATTCACCTTCAACAGGGCGGGCTTTGCACGGCGAGCCCTGGCGGCGGCGTCAGTCCGGGCAAAATCACATCTGCCCCCATCTTTGCAGGAGACCCGAGATGCAACTGCCCGATATCCGCGTCGGTGATCGCTGGGTGTTCGTCACCCGCACGCAGGAAGAGATCGACCGCGGCGAGCCCGGCCTGATCCTGGCCAACCGCGTCACCCAGATCGGACCTCATGGTGAAGTGCATGTTGAAGTGCAGCGCACCAACAAGCCCGATGCCCCCGTGCTGAAGAACATCTATTCGAAGCAGCTCGATCTGTTGTCGCGTGAAGTCGTGCCAGGCGAGGCTGTCGAATACAAACCGGCGTTTCCGCAGTTCAGCTTTCCGCTGGGCGTGGGCAAGAACTGGAAGGACACCATCACACAGAGCCAGCCGGAATGGGATCTGCACACCAAACTGGGCGTGAGCGTCAGCGTGGAGGCTGAGGAAACCGTCACCGTGCCCGCGGGCACCTTCCGCACGTTTCGGCTGCAGGGACATTACACCGCGGCGCAGGCCACGGTGATGACCCATTACTGGTACGCGCCTGCAGCGGGCCGTGCGGTCAAGGGCATCGAGGACACGCTGTCGATCAATGGCGTGCGCACGCGGCTGATCTACGAGCTGCAGTCGCTCAACCGGCTGCGGGTTTGAGAGGGAGCCAGCCTGCGGGCGACGCTCAGCCCTCGACGGGGCTGACGTGCACGCCGACCTCGAGGGTGTGTTCTCCACCGCCGCGGATGACGCCGCGCAGGGGTGAGATGTCGGCGAAGTCGCGGCCCAGGGCGATGCGCACATAGTCGGCGGCGGGCTGGCGGTTGTTGGTCGGGTCGAACTCCACCCAGCCGTTGACCGGGCACCACACCGACACCCAGGCATGCGAGGCGTCTGCACCGACGAGCTGTTCCTCGCCGGGTCTGGGGCGGGAGCGGAGATAGCCGCTGACGTAGCGCGCGGCCAGCCCCAGACTGCGCAGCGCGGAGATCATCACATGCGCGTAGTCCTGGCAGACGCCGGTGCGCAGTTCGAGCGCCTGCGGGGCGCGCGTCTGGACTTCGGTGCTCTCGGGGTTATAGGTGAAGTCAGCGTGAATGCGATGCATCAGATCGCGCGCGCCTTGGAGCAAGGCGCGGCCCGCGGCGAAGCTGGGGGCCGCGTAGGCCGCTGCCGCGGAAAACACGGGGGCGAAATGGGTGCCGAAAGTGAACTCGGCTTCGGCCACATAGGGCTTGCCCGCGCGGTAGAGCAGTTGTTCGCGCACCTGCTCCCAGGCGGGGCTGGCGGCCCAGTCGGGGGCTTCGGGTGCGCGCACCCGTACCAGACTGACGGCCCGCACGGTCAGGGTGTCGTGCGGGCTGTAGTAGGCGAAGAACTCGCGCACATTGCCGAACACATCGACCTCGCTGCGGCGATGGCCGGGCTCGGGGTGGATGTCGCACACATGGTCGACCCGCTCCTGCACGGCGGTGTCGATCGGGCAGAGATGGGCCAGATGGTGCGCCAGTTCCACCGGGGTGGCATAGGTATAGGCGGTTTCGTGCACCACGCGGTAGAGCACGGCGCCGGCCGTGTCGGCCGGGCGGGGTTGCGGGGTCGGGACGTCGGGCGTCATGCGTTCGGCTTTCAATACCCGCCCAGGGTGCGGTCGGGGGCGCTGGCGTGGGCGAAATAGCGGCGGCTGATCTCGTCGGACAGGCGCCAGGCGCTGTCGATGCTCTGGGTCAGTGTCAGCTCTAGCCAGGTGTAGTGCTGCTCCTGGGTGTGGGTGCAGAGTTCGGGCAGGTGCCAGTCATCCGGATTGGGGGCCAGCGCGAGCAGGGCCTTTTTGTCGGCCGACAGGACGTCGGTCTGCGCTGCGCGCGGCTCGGCTGGCGGGGAGGCGTCGGCAAGGCCGCCCCAGGTATCGGGCAGCTTGGCCATGCGCGCGCGCAGGGTCTGGGCCACCCAGCCCAGGGCGCGGGGGTTTTCGCGGTCGAGCATGAGCAGATCGAGCAGGGGTGGCACCTCCAGCCGTTTCTGATACAGGGCGCGGTAGGTGATGGTGCTGTCGAACAGGGCCAGCAGCAGGTTGAAGCCGCTGTCGCTGTGCACCGCACGGGTCTGGAAGGCCAGGCTCAGCGCCTCGCCCAGCAAGGTCAGGCGTTCGATGTGGCGGCCGATGCTGAGTAGCCGCCAGCCGTCGTCGCGCGTCATGCGGTCGGTCTGCGCGCCGGTGATGGCGCTGAGCACCTCGGTGAGCTGCTCGAGTCCGCGCATGGCCTGCGGGGTCTGCAGATCCTCGCGGCGCGGCTGGGCGGGCAGCAGTTCGAGCGCGGTGGCCGAGGCGATCCACTGCCGGTGATCGCCGCCCAGGCGCTCGCGGACCTGGGCGGCGGCATGTCCCAGAGCCTGCAGGCTTTGCACCAGACCGCCCGCGTGCGCGCCGGGCACGAGGCCGCGCACGAGACAGCGCTCAAAAGCCTGCGGGTTGTCGCTGAGCGCCGGGGCCTCGGGCGCGACCAGGCCGGACTGGCGGCACCATTGATCGAGCATGTCGCGCACGGCGGGGCCGAGGTCGTCGTCACCCGAGAGCGCGCGCACAGCGATGCGCATCAGACGGGCGCCATGTTCGGCGCGTTCGGTGTAGCGCCCCAGCCAGAAAAGGTTTTCGGCCGCGCGGCTCGTCACCACCCGGTGCCGGTTGACCAGATCCTGCGGCCGCATCGGCGCGGGCAGCAGGGTGGAGTCGTCCACCGCATCGCCGGTGATGACCCAGGCGTCCTGGCTGCTGCCGCCGCGCTGCATCGACACCGTATTGCCCCCGCGCGGCGCGGTGCGCACCAGCCCGCCGGGCAGCACGCGCCAGCCGCCCTGACCGTCGGCCAGGGCATACACCCGCAGCATGGCCGCGCGAGCTGCGAGGCGGTCGTCGCTCCAGACCGGCACGTGCGGCAACGGCTGGTATTTCTGCAAGGTGACGCGCGCCGGATCGGCATGCACCCGCTCCCGCCAGGAAGGCAGCTGCCCGTAATCGAGGCTAGCCATGACCGTGGGTTCGAAGCCGCATTCCGCATGAACCGGCTTGATCACCCAGGAGCGCAGATCATCCAGCGGGGCGTCGCACACCCCCGGCTCGCCGCACCACCAGGTGGGCAGCGACGCCAGCTTGAGCGGCTCGCCCAGAAGGGCTTCGCACAACTTGGGCAAAAAGCCCTGCACCGCAGGCGATTCGAGAAAGCCCGCGCCCAGCGCATTGGCCACGAGCACATGGCCCGCGCGCACCGCCTGCAGCAGCCCGGCCACGCCCAGCATCGAGTCGGGGCGCAGCTCGAGCGGATCGCAGAAACTGTCGTCGAGCCGTCGCAGCACCACGTGCACCGGCTCCAGGCCGCGCAGGGTCTTCAGGTAGAGCCGATCTTGGCGCACGGTGAGGTCATTGCCCTCGGCCAGGGTGATGCCCAGGTAGCGCGCCAGATACACCTGCTCGAAATAGGTTTCGCTGTAGGGTCCTGGCGTGAGCAGCACCACGCGGCTGCCCACCCCGCCGGGCGACAGCCGCAGCAGCGTGTCCATCAGCATCCGGTAGCTCGCGGCCAGTCGCTGCACCTTGAGCTGGCTGAACGCATCGGGGAACAGGCGGGAGATCAGGATGCGGTTTTCCAGCAGATAGCCTAGGCCCGACGGCGCCTGCACCCGCTGGTTGACCACGCGCCACACTCCGTCGGGGCCGCGCGCCAGATCGAAGGCGGCAATATGCAGCCAGACCTTGCCCGGCGGGGTGTGGCCGTGCAGCGCGCGCAGATAGCCGGGATGTCCCTGAACCAGCGCCGGGGGCAGCAGCCCCTCCTTGAGCGTGCGCTGCGGGCCGGTGTAAAGATCGGCAAGCACGGTGTTAAGCAGCGCCGCGCGCTGCGCTGCACCCGCAGCGATCTGCTTCCACGAGGTGGAATCGACCAGCAGCGGGAACAGATCGACCGACCATGCGCGCACGGCCTGCGCGCTATCGGCATGGACGTTGTAGGTCACGCCGTCGTCGTGGATCTGCTGCAGCAACTGCTGCTGACGGGCGCTCAGGGTGTCGAATCCGCCGGGGCCGAGCAGCCGGAAAAAATCGTTCCACAGCGGGGCGAGCGGGCCGCCTGGCTCGCCGTCGGAGACTTTGCCGCGCAGTTCATCCCAATGTCCCGGGATGACGGTGGAGGCCAGATCACGAGCCAGGGCCACGCATTCCTCGCCGGGATCGACGCGGCCGGAAGGAGGGGTTTCAAACAGACTAGCCATGAGGCATTGTGGCATGAGAAGGGTGGCCGACAAAGGCCGGCACACCCGCGACGGCGTTCAGGGATCAGGCCCGCAGGCGCAAGTCCAGCGTGAAGGGAAATTCCTGGCTCGGCTGCGCGGGCGCCACGCGCATGCGCCCGGGCGTGTGGCCCATGCGGAAAAAGCGCGCCAGGCGTCGGCTCTCGGCCTCGTAGGCGTTGATGGGGAAAGTGGTGGGATTGCTGCCGCCCGGATGCTCGACGTGGTACTGGCAGCCGCCGAGCGAGCGTTCCATCCAGGTATCGACCAGATCGAAGGTCAGCGGCGCATGCACGCCGATGCCCGGATGCAGCGCCGAGGGCGGATGCCAGGCACGGTAGCGCACGCCGCAGACGAACTCGCCGCTGCGTCCGGTGGGCTGTAGCGGCAGGGCGTGGCCGTTGACGGTGAGCACGTGGCGGCTGTCGGTCAAACCGTTGATTTTCACTTCCAGGCGCTCCAGCGACGAATCGACATAACGCACCGTGCCGCCGGCCGCACCTTCCTCGCCCATGACGTGCCAGGGCTCCAGCGCCAGGCGCAGCTCCAGCTTCATGCCGCGCACAGCCAAGTCGCCCAGCAGCGGGAAGCGGAAGGTGTGATGCGGCGCGAACAATTGCGGGTCGAAGTCGAATCCGGCCTCGCGCAGTTCGGTGAGCACGTCGTCGAAGTCAAGGGCGATGAAGGTGGGGAGCAGAAAGCGGTCGTGCAGCGCCGTGCCCCAGCGCTGTAGGCGCGAGGTATACGGGGTTTGCCAGAACCGGGCGATCAGCGTGCGCAGCAGCAGTTGCTGCACCACGCTCATGCGGGCGTGCGGCGGCATCTCGAAGGCGCGCAGCTCCAGCAGGCCGAGACGGCCGGTGGCGCCGTCGGGGCTGTAGAGCTTGTCGATGCAGAACTCGCTGCGGTGGGTGTTGCCGGTGACGTCGATCAGGAGGTTGCGCAGGGTGCGGTCGACGAACCAGGGCGGAGCCTCGTGCCCGTGGCGCGCGTGGTTGGCGCGCAGTTCGGCCAGCGCGATTTCGAGTTCGTAGACCTGATCGTCGCGCGCTTCGTCCACCCGCGGCGCCTGGCTGGTGGGTCCGATGAACAGGCCCGAGAACAGATAGCTCAGGCTGGGGTGGTTGTGCCAGTAGGCGATCAGGCTGGCCAGCAGATCGGGGCGGCGCAGGAAGGGGCTGTCGGCGGGCGTCGCTCCGCCCAGCACCACATGGTTGCCGCCGCCGGTGCCGGTGTGGCGGCCGTCGAGCATGAATTTCTCCGCGCCCAGCCGGGTCTCGAAGGCGGCCTGGTAGAGGAATTCGGTGTGGTCGACCAGCTCGGCCCAGTTGTGTGCCGGGTGGATGTTCACCTCGATGACACCGGGGTCGGGCGTGACCTGCAGCAGGTTCAACCGCGGGTCGCGCGGCGGCGGGTAGCCTTCGAGTACCAGCTTGACCCGCAGACGCTGCGCCGTGGTCTCGATGGCGGCGAGCAGATCGAGGTAGTCTTCCGCCGTGGTGAGCGGGGGCATGAACACGTACAGGATGCCGCCGCGCGCCTCCACGCACAGCGCGGTGCGCACGATCCAGCCCGCAGACTCCAAGCGCTCGGGGCGGCGCCCGTCGCCGGGCCGGATGCGCTGCCCGTCCCCGCTGGACCAGGCGGCCGGGGCGCGTCCCGTCGCCTCGCCCCGAATGGGTGCGCGCGCCTCCTGGCTTTGCACGCCGACGGTGCCTCCTTCGGCATAACCGCCCCCAATCCGGTGCATCGGGCCGTATTGCAGCCGCAGCGCGGCGGCGTCGGGCAGGCTGCCGCGCGGCGCGAAGGGGTCTTGCGGCCAGTCGGAGGCGCGTTCGCCCTCGGTGGCCCAGGGTAGGGAGTCGAGCGGCAGCCGCCAGCCCATCGCCGAGTCGCCGGGGAAGAGATACATGCGTTCGTCGCGGAAGAACCACGGGCCGGAGACCCAGCGCGGACCGTCGAGTTGCGGCTCGCCTGGCTCGCGTCGCAGCGGCAGGGCGTAGCCGGTAGGCGCCTTCAGGCCTTGGTCGAACACCTTGCGCAGGCGGGCGCGCTCCATTTCGTCTTCCACCCGCGAGTCGAAGGGATCGACGTTGACCGGCAGACGGCGCTCGCGCCACAGGTAATACCAGGTGTCCTCGAAGCCGGTCTGTACATGCGCCGGATCGACCCCAAGGGTATCGACCAGGGCGAGGATGAAGGCGTGCGCGTCGGCCGGGGTGGCGGTGCCGCCCTGCCGCTCGTCGGCGAACAAGGCGGGGTCATGCCAGCAGGGCTGACCGTCGCGCCGCCAGATGGCCGACAGCGCCCAGCGCGGCAACTGTTCTCCCGGATACCACTTGCCCTGGCCGAAGTGCAGAAAACCGCCGGGGCCGTAGCGCGCGATGAGCCTGCCGATGAGTTCGCCCGCGTAGCCGCGCTTGGTCGGGCCTTGCGCGTCGGTGTTCCACTCGGGCGCGTCGCGGTCGGTGGTGGCGACGAAAGTGGGCTCGCCGCCCTGGGTGAGGCGCACGTCGCCGTGCTTCAGTTGCTGGTCGACGACTTCGCCCAGGGTCAGCACGGCCTGCCACTGGTCGTCGGTGTAGGGCTTGGTGACGCGCGGCGATTCATGGATGCGGGTGACGGCCATGTGATGGCTGAATTCCACCTCGCACGCGTCCACCAGACCTTCCACCGGCGCCGCGCCCGAGGGCTGCGGCGTGCAGGCCAGCGGAATGTGGCCTTCGCCCGCGAGCAGTCCCGACGTGGGATCGAGGCCGATCCATCCGCCGCCGGGGAGGAAGACTTCGCACCAGGCGTGCAGGTCGGTGAAATCGGCCTCGGCGCCGCTGGGGCCGTCGAGCGCCTTGACGTCGGGTGTGAGCTGGATGAGATAGCCGGAGACGAAGCGCGCCGCCAGCCCCAGGTGGCGCAATACCTGCACCAGGAGCCAGCCGGTGTCGCGACAGGAGCCGCAGGCCAGCTCCAGGGTTTGCTCGGGCGTCTGCACGCCCGGCTCCAGGCGGACGGTGTAACCGATGTCGCGCTGCAGCCGCTGGTTGACGTCCACCAGAAAGTCGATGGTGCGGCGCGGGGTGCGGTCGATGCTCTCAACCAGTGCAGCCAGCCGCGGGGTGAGTGGATCGGCAGCGAGATAAGGGCCCAGCTCGACCTTGAGTTCCGGGGCGTAGAAGAAGGGAAATTTTTCCGCCTCGGGTTCGAGAAAGAAGTCGAAGGGGTTGTAGACCGACATCTCGGCCACGAGATCGACCGTGATCTGCAGCAGGGTGGCCTTCTCGGGAAAGGTCAGGCGTGCGAGGTAGTTGGCGAACGGATCCTGCTGCCAGTTGATGAAGTGCTGGGTCGGCTCGACGCGCTGGCTGTAGGAAAGAATGGGCGTGCGGCAATGCGGCGCGGGGCGCAGGCGCACGATATGGGGCGAGAGGTTGACCGGCCGGTCGAAGCGGTAGGTTGTGGTGTGTGTGAGCGCAACGTGGATGGACATCCGGGCACCTGCAGGGATGAGAGCAATGGGCAGCGAGGCTTGAGCGCGACGGCGTCAGGCGGCGAGGAAATCCTGGCTGATGCCCAGGCCCAGATCGCTGATGCGCTCCAGGAACTGGGTGAGATAGGCATGCAGTCCGGTGGCCATGATGTCGTCGAGCCGGCCGAACTGCAGCTGGGCGTTGAGCATTCCCGCGCGGCGCAGCGTCTCGCGCGACTGCGGGTTGGCCACGGCCTGAAGATGGTGGTTCACCGCCATCATGCAGGCCGTCAGTGACCGCGGCATGTCGGGCCGCAGGATGAGCAGCCCGGCCACCCTCTCGGGGGTGATGACGTCGCGGTACACCTTGCGATAGACCTCGAAGCCGGAGACCGAGCGCAGCACGCCCGACCAGTGATAGAAGTCGTGCTCCTGCAGCCGGCCGTTGCTGCCAGCCGAGCCGTGGAAGTCGGACTGCAGGGCGTGGAATTTCACGTCGAGCAGGCGGGCGGTGTTGTCGGCGCGCTCCAGAAAGGTGCCGATGCGCAGGAAGTGATAGGCCTCGTCCTGCAGCATGGTGCCCGAGGTCACCCCGCGCGAGAGATGCGAGCGGTACTTCACCCACTCGAAAAACTGTGCCGGATCCCGTCCGCACAATCCCTTGGACAACAGGCGCTGTGATTCGAGCCAGGTCTGGTTGACCGTTTCCCACACCTCGGTGGTGATGGCGCCGCGCACTGCGCGGGCGTTCTCGCGCGCGGCCCGCAGGCAACTCTGGATCGAAGACGGGTTGCCGGTGTCGCACACCATAAAGTCGAGCACCTTGTCGGCGTCGATGGCGCCGAAGCGCTCGGTGTAGGCGGCGGTCAGCTCGGAAATGCCCAGCAGCCCGCGCCAGCCTAGTTGCATGGCCTCTGCACCCTGCGGCAGCAGGGCGGACTGCACATGCACGTCCAGCATACGGGCGGTGTTTTCGGCGCGTTCGGTGTAGCGGGCCATCCAGAACAGGTGGTCGGCGGTGCGGCTGAGCATGGGAGTTCCTTGCCGGGTGGATGCGAATGGGGGGGTCTACTTTTCCAGCACCCAGGTGTCTTTGGTGCCGCCGCCCTGCGAGGAGTTGACGACCAGCGAGCCTTCGGCCAGCGCCACCCGGGTGAGTCCGCCGGGCACGATGGACACCGTCTTGCCCGAGAGCACGAAGGGCCGCAGATCGAGGTGGCGCGGCGCAATGCCCGACTCGACGTAGGTAGGGCAGGTGGACAGGGCCAGCGTGGGCTGGGCGATGTAGTGGTGGGGATGGGCCTTGATCTTTTCGGCGAAGGCGGCGATCTCGGCTCGGGTGGCGGCCGGGCCGATCAGCATGCCGTAGCCGCCTGCGCCGTGCACCTCCTTCACCACGAGTTCGGGCAGGTGCTCCAGCACATAGGCCAGGCTGTCGGGCTCGCGGCACATGCGGGTGGGCACGTTGTTCAGCAGGGCCTTTTCGCCCAGGTAGAACGCGATCATGTCGGGCACATAGGGGTAGATCGATTTGTCGTCGGCCACCCCGGTGCCGATGGCGTTGGCCAGATTCACATTGCCAGCGCGGTAAGCGCGCATCAGCCCGGCGCAGCCAATGGCCGAATCGGCGCGGAACACCTTGGGGTCGAGGAAGTCGTCGTCGATGCGGCGGTAGATCACATCCACCCGCTGCGGGCCCTGGGTGGTGCGCATGTAGACGAAGTCGTCCTTGACGAACAGGTCCTGGCCCTCGACCAGCTCCACGCCCATTTGCTGGGCGAGGAAGGCGTGTTCGAAATACGCCGAGTTGTACATGCCCGGCGTGAGTACGACCACGGTGGGTTCGCTCGCGCTGGACGGCGCCACGGCGCGCAGCTTTTCCAGCAGGAGGTCGGGATAGTGCGCCACCGGGGCGATGCTGTGGCGGGCGAACAACTCGGGAAACAGCCGCATCATCATGCGGCGGTTCTCCAGCATATAGCTCACGCCGGAGGGCACGCGCAGGTTGTCTTCGAGCACGAAGTATTCGCCCTCGCCCTGCGCGTTTTCCGCGCGCACGATGTCGATGCCGGCAATCTGCGCATAGACGTGATGCGGCAGGTCGATGCCCATCATCTCGGGGCGGAACTGGGCGTTGCCGAAGACCTGCTCGGTTGGCACGATGCCGGCCTTGAGGATGTCCTGGTCGTGATAGACATCGTGGATGAAGCGGTTGAGCGCGGTGACGCGCTGCTTCAGCCCAGCTTCGAGTTGTTTCCACTCGGCCGCGGGGATGATGCGCGGAATCAGGTCGAAGGGAATGAGCCGCTCGGTGCCCGCCTCGTCGCCGTAGACGGCAAAGGTGATGCCCACGCGCCGGAAGATCACCTCGGCCTCCTCGCGCTTGGCGCGGATGGTGTCGGGCGGCTGCTGCGCCAGCCACTGGGCGTACTGCGCGTAGTGGGGACGGACGCCGCCTTCGGCGGGAGTCATTTCATCGTAGAAGCGCATCGTCGTCTCTCGAAGGGGCCGTCTGTGCAGACCTGTTGCCATGCAAGCAAGTTAGCAAGATACAGGCCAGACGCGCCATGGCCGTGAAATCCGAGGGGGAAGACTGAGCCGCATCAAGGAGAATCCAACGGCCACCGGGGCTGCGGGTTCCAGTAATGCGCAGTCGCAGCGCGCCAGCCCTGAACCGTATCGGGCGCAGCGTCGCTCCAGCGCAGCGCGCCCTGCAGATCGGTGCGCCACAGCGCAATGCCGCGCGCGGCGTACCGCTCGACCACCAGCGGGTGCGGGTGGCCATGTGCATTGCGGTAGCCCGCCTGCACCACGGCGGCGCGCGGCATCACGGAGTCGAGCAGCGCGTCGCTGGACGAGGTTTTGCTGCCGTGATGCGGCACCAGCAACACATCGGCATAGGGCAATGAGTCTGCAGCGTGCAGCGCGCGCTCCTGGGCCTGGTCGATGTCGCCGGTGAGCAGCGCCGAGCCGCCGCGCGCGCTGACATGCAGCACGCAGGAGCTGGCGTTGTCGCTGCGGGACGTCGCGCCCGGCAGCGGGCTGATGATGCGAAAGTCCACGCCGTCCCAGTTCCAGTGTGCTCCGGCGATGCAGGGCTGGCGGCTGGAAAAGCCAAGCTGTGCGGCTGCATGCGCCGGAACCGAGGTCAGCAGCGCAGCCTCCGGGTGGATATGGGCGATCGCTGCCGCGCCGCCGGCGTGGTCGCTGTCGTTGTGGCTGACCACCACCTGGTCGAGATGCCGCGTGCCCAGGCTGTGCAGCAGCGGCAGCAGCACCCGGCTGCCAGCGTCCACCCCGGGCGCCTGCTGGGGGCCGGTGTCGTACAGCAGGGTGTGCCGCGCGGTGCGCACGACCACCGCCATGCCTTGGCCCACATCGGCAAACCACAGCTCCATCGCACCCGGCTCGGGCGCGGCGCCGGGGTTGCTGGTCAGCGGCAACATCAGCAGCAGGCCGGGTGCGCGCAGCCGCCAGGTCCAGGGCAATGCCAGCGCGAGTGCGCCCACCGCGGCCAGCGCAAGCGTAACGGCGTCCGGCGCTGCGGCGTGCCATTGTGCCAGCGGCCAGGCCGCCAGCTGCCGCAGGATGTGATCGAGCATGTGCTGGAGCCAGGCGGCAAGCTGCCAGAGCCAGCCGTCCAGCGGCGCGGGCAACAGCAGACCGCCGACGGCCAGTGGCGCCACCGCCAGCGTGACCACCGGAATCGCCACCGCATTGGCCAGCGGTGAGAGCACCGCGATTTGCTGGAAAAACAGCAGGGTCAGCGGCAGCAGCGCGATGGTGGCCACCCATTGCGCCTGGCTGGCGTTGCGCAGGGACTGCCAGCCGTGTTGCCACACTCCAGATGCCGATTGCGCTCCTGCGGAAGAAAGCGCGGCGGTCTCGGGATGGGTGCGGTTTCCTGCGATGGACAGCATGCCTACCGCGACGAAGGACAGCCAGAACCCCGCCTGCCGCACCGCCCACGGATCCCACAACAGCACGGCGATCAGCGCCAGTGCCATCACGTCGCGCCAGTCGGCGCGCAATCCGCGTTGGCGCAGCAACAGCACCACGCCGAGCATCAACAGGGTGCGCTGCGCCGGCACGCCCCAGCCGGCGATCAGGGCATAGGCCGTGGCCACCAGCAGCGCTGCCCAGGCGGCCACAGTGGGCGCGGGCACGATCAGAGTCCACGGCCGGGGCAGGCGCGCGGTCTGCCGCCACAGCCAGCTTACGAGCTGCAGAGTCATCCAGGCCAGCAGGGTGATGTGCAGGCCGGAAATGCTCATCAGGTGCGCCACCCCGGTGATGCGGTAGGTCGCCCAGTCCGCCGGTGAAATCGCGGCCTGGTCTCCCAAGGCCAGGGCGATGACGGTATCGGCGGAGGAGGGGGAGGGGATGGCCCCCACGCTCGCAGTCGCTCGCTGCCGTCCGATTGGGACGCTTTCGATATGCAGCGCGCTCATCATGCGCTGGCGCAGGTGGTCGCGCAGCTGCGCGACCCAGTCGGCCGGGGTGCTGCGGACACCGAGCAATTGGGGCGGCGGGCCCATGCGGCTGACGGTGCCGGTCGCGCCGATGCCGTCGCGGAACAGCGCCAGCTCACTGTCGTTTCCGCCGGGGTTGGCGAAACCATGTGGCTGCTTGAGGCGCACCGAAAGCTGCCATTCCTGCCCGGGATGCACACGGGGCGGCGCTGACGGCGGGTCGGCATGTCGATCCCTTTTGGCGTACCAGCTCAGAGATAAGCGACTCGGCACGCCGTGCGGCGCGGGCTGTGTGACGTCAAAGACAAAGCGCGTGGCATCGGGGTGCAGCACCGGCAGATCCACCACGACGCCCCGCACGGTGAGCACCTGGGTTTCCACGTCCGGAGCGAGCCGGTCGGCCAGAATGGGGTGGGCGCGCCATCCCGTCAGCCCGAACGCCAGTGCAAACCCGCTGAGCGCGAGCAGGGTCTGTGCGCTGATGCGTTGCAGCGCGCGGTTGTGCGGTGCTCCGTGCCCGCGGCCATGCCACAGCAGCAGAAGCAGACTTCCCAGCAGCCCAGCCGCCCAGATGGCGAGATAGGTCGGACGCGGCCACAGCGTGGCCTGCGCAGTCTGCAGCGCACAGCCCAGCAGCACGGCAAGGGCATAGATCGGCAAGGCAGTTTCCTTTGGGGCGCGGCAGAGCGGTGTCCGAAAATCTTCTGGACATCATAAGAAACGTGCGCATTGGAAAGACTTTACAAGTCTCTACAGTTGCGCGGCGTCAGGCGGGGCTGTTTGTTGCGTTTGTATGGTTCAATTTCCGCAACAGAATTCGGGAGTTCGTGCATGAATCCGCAACAACAACGCTCTATTACCCTGCGTCTGGGCGCAAGCTGTGCGGCGCTGGGCGTGCTGGCACTGGCGGGCTGCGCCACGCCGGTGAACCTCAATCAGCCTGTCCCGGTGCAGCAGCTCAATCCGCCCGCGCCTCGCGTGACCGTGCCGCCTTCAACCTACGCGCCAGTGACGCCGCAGGCCCCGACCAGCCAGGCGCAGCCCCTTGCCCCAAGCGCGCCGATCACGGTACAGCCGCTCGGCCCGGCTGGTATCGCGCCAGCGGCCAATGTGCCATCGCAATCAACATCGCAGTTCGCCCCCGCCGTTCCCGCGCCCGAGGTGTCCGCGCCGCAGCAAAGCGTGCCTGCGCTGCCACCGGGCGCCGTACGCTTCAACTGTCAGGACGGCAGTTCCTTCATCGCCACCTTCGGCGATGTGTCGGTCACACTGCAGACCGCGCTGGGCAATCTCACCCTCGATCAGACCGTCTCCGCCGACGGCGCGCGCTATCGCAACAGCGCGTTCCAGGTGTGGTTCAAGGGCCGCCAGGCCACGGTCACCAACTTCCTGCAGAACACCAATACCGTGTGTCAGCAGCAGTGAGTCGCGCTGCAAGCCTCGGAACAATCTCACCACTTTTACTTTCGGATACAGACAAGGATCTTTACTCCCCCTTAAATTGGGGATAAGTTTATTTATTTGATCCGGCAGCGTGAAAACTCTCACACCGCCATACGGTGCCGCAGCGCGCCTGTGAACCGCCGCGATTCAGTAAAGGCGGTCAGGGCGCGGGATTGCTTGTCCGCAAGTGGTTCTCAAGTGCACGCCATGCCCTTTGTGGAGTAAACGCATGCAGTCTTCCCGCCGCCTGTTCATCCAGAAATCAATTCTGACCCTGCCCGCGCTGGGCTCGCTCGCTGCTTGTGGAGGCGGAAGTGGCTCGGGGTCCGGAACGGGGGCCGGAACGGGGGCCGTTCCAGGCGCGGCGGCCGTACCGCCCACCAGCAACTCGTCGCCTTATATCGCGCCGGTCGGCCAGGATCTTTCCGCAGGACTGACCCAGCACGGTAAGTCTCCCGTGCCTTACTCCGCGCTGGCCAAGCCCGCCAAAGGTGCGACTGTCACCGACCCTGATTTTGGTGCCAAGATCATCCGCATCACCGATTGCGTGAACGACTTCAAGAATCTCTGCGTCGCTCCCGCCTACCCCACCGCAATGGCGTGGAACTGCGATGAAACGCGCTTCATTTTGTATGTGCCAGGATCGACTGCACAGAATGGTGGACAGCAGGGCTGGGCCATGTATGACGGCACGACCTACGCTTTCATCAAGTTCCTCGACATCAACCCCGGCGATGTAGAGCAGTTCTACTGGGATCACGCCGATCCGGCCACGCTGCGTTACATCGACAACCACTCAGTGGGCAGCCAGAACTTGGCCGACTTGACCGCGATCAACGTGGAAACCGGCGTCAAGACCATCATTCACAGCTTCCTGCCCAACGGCTTGCCGCCGGGTTGCCCATCCGGCACGCAGGGTGTTCGCTGCGGTTATCCGTTCGCGCTGGGCGTGAACGCACAGGGCCAGCGCATCTGGGGGCTGGGCGCTTTTGGCCCGAACGTCCCCAACGTGTCTGGTGAGCTCGGCATGTGGGTCTTCGGCTTCAATGAGTCCACCGGGGCCTTCACGCTGTACGACACTTCCGTCGTGCCGCAGCCTCAAGCACGTGGATCGACGCCCTTCCCGTCGGTCTCAGGCAAATACTTCATCTGGAATGCCGCCGTGGGCCTGAATTCACAGCCGACCACGCAATCGGCCGTGCTCGACGCCACCACGGGCAAGCTGGTGCGCTGGGTCAACTTCGACACCAACGAACATTGCGATACCGCGATGGACGCCAATGGGAACGACCTGCTGGTGGGTTCGCAGTTTTCGCGCAATACCGGCGGCAACGGCAATGTGATTGTCTGCAACCTCAACACCGGGGTGGTGAGCAATGACGTGGGCGAATCCAGCGGATGGGGCTACCCAGTCACGGGCAGCCTGAGCGGCTCCACCGCGTGGAAGAACCCGAGCTGGGTGGTCACCGGCATGACGGGCAATATCTACGGCACCGGCAGCAATGGCGTTGCCACAGTGGGATCAAACGGCAACAGCGGCCCGACAGCCAATCCCTGCACGATTCTCGATCAGGAGTTGATGATCACCAACCTGACCACAGGCGTGACCTGGCGCATCGCCCACCACCGCAGCACCGGCAACTACAGCAACGCACCGCAGAGTAATTACTGGGCGCAGCCGAATGTGACCTTCAGCACCAGCGGCACGCGTATCCTGTTCAACAGCGACTGGGGCGACGGCAACCCGAGCAATCCGGTGCTCAATCCCAACGCGCCGATCGACACTTACGTCCTTATCCTGCCGTCCTTCAGCTGATTGTGCGGAGCGCTTGCGGATGCATGTCCGCAGGCCCGACGCGCTGATCGTTTCTCCCCCTGTTCACTCCCGCGTAGTCGCACTAGCATCACTGCACTGGCTCAGAGCCGGTCGCCGTCCACAAGACGGCGTGCGGGCCGTGCAGACGCATGGCACCGTATTTGCCCGGCCTGCCTGATCGGCGGCCGATCGGTGACCCCCGGCGCCGCTCATGGAAGGTGCGCGCCCTACAAGGAGACAGGCGATGAACGCTCCCCTACCCGAGCCCATCCGTCGTGCGCTGGCGACCGCCTCGCTGGACGACAAATACACCCTCACATCCGGCCGCGCCTTCATGAGCGGCATTCAGGCGCTGGTGCGTCTGCCCCTGTTGCAGCGCCAGCGCGATGCCGCAGCGGGGCTGAATACCGCGGGCTTCGTCTCAGGCTATCGGGGCTCGCCGCTGGGCGGCTACGACCAGGCGTTGTGGAAGGCGAAAAAAATTCTCGAAGCCAACCATGTGGTGTTCAAGCCCGGCGTGAACGAGGAACTGGCGGCCACGGCTGTTTGGGGCACGCAGCAACTCGATCTATTCCCCGACAAGGCTCGATACGACGGCGTGTTCGGCATCTGGTACGGCAAGGGCCCTGGGGTGGATCGTTGCTCCGATGTGTTCAAACACGCCAACAGCGCGGGCACCGCGCGGCATGGCGGGGTGATCGCGGTGGCGGGCGACGACCATGTGGCCAAGTCGTCCACCCTGGCGCACCAGAGCGACCATATTTTCAAGGCCTGCGGCCTGCCGGTGTTCTTTCCCACCTCGGTGCAGGACATCCTCGACCTGGGTGTGCATGCCTTTGCGATGAGCCGCTATGCCGGGGTCTGGTCAGGCATGAAGACCATCCAGGAAATCGTGGAGTCTTCCGCCGCGGTCGAGGTCGATGCCGATCGGGTGCGCATCGTGCTGCCGCAAGACTTCACCTTGCCGCTCGACGGCGTCCATATCCGCATCCCCGACACGCCGCTGGCGCAGGAAGCGCGGCTGATGGATGTGAAGTGGTACGCGGCGCTGGCCTATGTCCGCGCCAACCGCCTGAACCACACCGTCATCGACAGCCCGCACGCGCGGCTGGGCATCATGGCCTCAGGCAAGGCCTACAACGATACCCGGCAAGCCCTGAACGACCTCGGGCTGGACGTCGACACCTGCGGGCAGCTGGGCATTCGTCTGCACAAGGTCGCGGTGGTCTGGCCGCTGGAGGCGAGCATCACCCGTGAATTTGCTACCGGGCTGCAGGAGATTCTGGTGGTGGAGGAAAAGCGCCAGGTCATCGAGTATCAGCTCAAGGAGGAGCTCTACAACTGGCGCGAAGATGTGCGGCCCAACGTCATCGGCAAGTTCGACGAACGAGAAGGCGATCGCACCGGGGGTGAATGGAGCCAGCCCAATCCCGGCGGCAACTGGCTGCTGCCGGCCAAGGCCGATCTGTCGCCCGCCATCATCGCCCGCGCCATTGTCGGCCGCCTGGATCGGCTGGGCATTCTGCGCGACGCCGGGGTGGACGTGCAGCGCCGCATCAGCGAACGGCTGGCCGTGATCGACGCGCGCGAGCGCACCCTGCAGGCGCCGGGTGCCAGTGCCCAGCGTCCGCCTTGGTTCTGCTCGGGCTGCCCGCACAACACATCCACCCGCGTGCCCGAAGGCTCGCGGGGCATGGCCGGCATCGGCTGTCATTACATGGTGGTGTGGATGGATCGCGCCACGCAGACCTTCAGCCAGATGGGCGGCGAAGGCGTGGCCTGGGTGGGGCAGGCGCCCTTCACCAAAGACAAGCATGTGTTCGTCAATCTGGGTGACGGCACCTATTACCACTCGGGCCTGCTCGCCATCCGCCAGGCCATCTCTGCGGGGGTGAATGCCACCTACAAGATCCTGTTCAACGATGCGGTGGCGATGACCGGCGGCCAGCCGGTGGAAGGCGGCTTGACCGTGCCACAGATCAGCCGCGAACTCGAGGCAGAGGGCGTGCGCCGTATCGTGGTGGTGACCGACGAGCCGTCCAAATACGACAACGCCGTCGGTCTGGCGCCGGGGGTCACCGTGCGCCACCGCGACGATCTCGACGCCATCCAGCGCGAACTGCGCGACGAGGCGGGCGTCACCGTCATCATCTACGACCAGACCTGCGCCACCGAAAAGCGCCGCCGTCGCAAGCGCGGGCAGATGGTCGATCCGGCGCGGCGCGTGGTGATCAATCCGCTGGTGTGCGAAGGCTGTGGCGACTGTTCCGATCAGAGCAACTGTCTGTCGGTCGAACCGCTTGAAACCGAATTCGGCCGTAAGCGCACCATCAACCAGAGTAGCTGTAACAAAGACTTTTCCTGCCTCAAGGGCTTCTGCCCCAGCTTTGTCACGATAGAAGGCGGCACGCTGCGCAGACCCCGGCCGCAGCCTGGGGCCGATCTGGCAGCTATGCCAGCGTTGCCCATGCCCGACGTGCCCGACCCGGTGCGCGACGACGTGGCAGGCGGCGGCAGCTACGGCATCGTCGTCGCCGGCGTGGGCGGCACCGGCGTCATCACCATCGGCCAGTTGCTCGGCATGGCCGCGCATATCGAGGGCAAGGGCGTGGTCACGCAGGACGCCGCCGGTCTGGCGCAGAAGGGTGGCGCGACCTGGAGCCATGTGCTCATCGCCAGCGACCCCGAGCAGATCGTCACCACCCGGGTCGGCACGGCCGAGGCCGAGCTCATCCTCGGCTGCGATCCCATCGTCACCGCCGATCGCGAGACGCTGGCGCGTGTGCGCGAGGGCCGCACCCATATTGCGCTCGACACCCACAGCACACCCACGGCGGCCTTCATCCACAATCCCGACTGGCAGTTCCCAGACGCCGCTTGCCACAAAGCCATTGAACAGGCTGCGGGCGCAGGCATGGTGGCGGGGTTCGACTGCGTGCGCGCCGCCGAGAAGCTTCTGGGCGACGCCATCTACGCCAACCCCATGCTGCTGGGCTTTGCCTGGCAGAAGGGCTGGGTGCCGCTGGGCTACGCCGCGCTGATGCGTGCTATCGAGCTCAACGCGGTGCAGGTCGACAAGAACAAAGCCGCCTTCGAGTGGGGCCGCCACGCCGCGCATGACCCCGGGGCCGTGGCGGCGCTCTGCGCGGCCGAGCAGGTCATTGAACTGGTGAAGCGCCCGAGTCTTGACGAGGTGATCAAGCGCCGCATGGAGTTTCTCACCGCCTACCAGAACCCGGCCTATGCGCAGCAGTACGCAGACCTCGTCGGGCAGGTGCGCGCGGCGGAGGCGCCCCTGCAATCCACCGCGCTGACTGAGGCCGTGGCGCGCAATCTGTTCAAGCTCATGGCCTACAAAGACGAGTACGAGGTGGCGCGGCTGCAGTCCGACCCGGCGTTTGCCAAGCAGTTGCACCAGCAGTTCGAGGGCGACTTCAAGCGGCATTACTTTCTCGCGCCGCCGCTGTGGAGCAAGCGCAATGCCAAGGGCGAGCTGATCAAGCGCGAGTTCGGCCCCTGGATGGGCGTGGCCTTCAGGCTGCTGGCGCCGCTCAAGGTGCTGCGCGGCACCGTGCTCGATCCTTTCGGCCACACCGCCGAACGACAGCAGGAACGCGCCCTGATCGCCCGCTATCGCGACACGGTGAGCGAATTGATGCGCGGCCTGAATGCCGACACGCCGACCGAGCGCCGCCAGCTTGCCGTGCAGATCGCACGGCTACCCGACGGTATCCGCGGCTATGGCCATGTCAAGCAGCGCCACCTGGATAAGGTACTGCCGCAGTGGGACGGGCTGATGCAGCAATGGCGCCAGCCGACCGCAGCGGCAGGCAACAAGGCAGACAAGGCCGGGACGACGTTGCCGGAGAAGGCGGGGCAGACGGCATAATCCCCGACAAGGGACGGGGAGTAGCCATGCTTTGGAAAAACGGACGACGCAGCGACAACATCGAAGACCAACGCACCGCCAGCACCGTGCGGCGCGGCGGTCTGGTGGGGGGCGGTCTCGGCACCATCGTGCTGGCGCTGGTGGCGCTGTATTTCGGCGTCGATCCGAGCGTGGTGCTCAATCAGGTGGCGCAGCAGCAGACGCACCAGACCACGCAGCAGGCCCCGGCTGCGCTGACCGCCAAGGATCAGCAGGGCAAGGAGTTCCTCTCGGTGGTGCTGGCCGACACCGAGGACACCTGGGGTGCGCTGTTCCAGCAGGCCGGACGGCGGTATGTCGATCCCCGGCTGGTGCTGTTCTCAGGCGCAGTGCAGTCGGCCTGCGGCCATGCGCAGGCGGCCAGCGGGCCGTTTTATTGCCCCGCCGACCAGAAGCTGTATCTCGACACCCAGTTTTTCCAGGAACTGCAGCAGCGCCTGGGCGCGCAGGGCGACTTTGCGCAGGCGTATGTGATCGCGCACGAAGTCGGCCATCATGTGCAGAACTTGCTGGGCGTGGAGGGCAAGGTGCGCGAGGCCATGCAGCGCAGCAGTCCGCAGCGGGCCAACGCGCTGCTGGTGCGGTTGGAACTGCAGGCCGACTGCTATGCCGGGGTCTGGGCCTATCACGCGCAGCACGAGCGGCAGGTGCTGGAGCCCGGCGATGTGGAAGAGGCCATCAACGCCGCGCAGGCCGTGGGCGATGACCGGCTGCAGCAGCAGGTCCAGGGCGATGTGGTGCCCGACTCGTTCACCCACGGCACGTCGGCGCAGCGCGCCCGCTGGTTCCAGACCGGATTCGCCAGCGGACAGCCGCAGGTCTGCGACACCTTCAACGCCGCGCGGCTCTGAACCGCCATGCCCGCCACCTGGATGACCGCCATCGGCGCCGCTCTGCCCTACATCGAATCGGTGGCGAAGATCGCGTTGCCGGTTTTCAGGCAGCGCAAATCGGACAAGGAAGCCGCCGAGTCGCTGCAACGGCAGATCGAGGAGCTGCAGACTGCCGTGACGCACAACGCCGAGCATGTGCGCGTGCTGGCGCAGCAGCTGCAAACCACCGTCGCCGCCCTCGAGCAGGCCGGTCTGCAGCTTGGACAGACGCAGCGGCGGCTGCAGCGCTGGGTGCTCGCCGCCTTCGCCCTGGGGGCTCTCGCGCTGGCGCTGGCGCTGCTCGCGTTGTTGCGCAGCGGCGGTTGACGGGCATCCCAGCAAGGCTTACTTCACGGCGTGCTTGCCATGAATGGCATCGAGGTCCGGTCTGACTGCCTAGAAGTTCAAGCGTGACCAGCTTGGTGGCCGTATCCCTCAGTGACGGGTGAAGCGGCCGGTGTCTGCACTCGGATGCCTGGCCGCCCAAGGCTTGGCCTGGATCAAGCCATCAGCGCCAGGGCCTCACTACGCTGGAGACATTTTGTTGCAGTGCGCCATCGCGCTGCGGCGGCGTGGTTCAGGGGACGCAACATGAAGATTCGGCGATTCGCAGGGAAGGTCTTGGCGGTCATGGCGTTGTGGCATGCGGGGCCGGGTGCGGCCGCAGAGCCGCAGCCCGAGACTCTGGTGCAACGCGGCGCATACCTGGCCAAGGCGGGCGATTGCGTGGCCTGTCACACCGCGCCGGGCGGCAAGCCCTTTGCCGGTGGTCTGAAAATGGTCATGCCCATGGGCGCCATCTATTCCTCCAACATCACCCCGGACAAGACCCACGGGATCGGCAACTACACCTTTGCCGAGTTCGACCGCGCCGTGCGCCACGGTATCGCCCCAGGCGGCAAATACCTGTACCCGGCGATGCCCTACCCGTCGTATGCGCGCATCACGCCCCAGGACATGCAGGCGCTGTATGCCTACTTCATGCACGGCCTGGCTCCAGACCCCACGCCCAATCGCAAGCCCGACATGGTGTGGCCGATGACCATCCGCTGGCCACTGGCCATCTGGAACTGGCTGTTCGTGCGCGATACCACGTTCAAACCCGAGCCCAAGCAAAGCCCGGCCTGGAACCGCGGTGCCTATCTGGTGGAAGGGCTGGGACATTGCGGCGCCTGTCACACCCCGCGCGGGCTGTTCTTCCAGGAAAAGGCGCTCAGCGCGCATGGCCCCAATGGCAAGCTCTACCTCACCGGCGGAACGGTGGAACACTGGTATGCGAGCAATCTGCGCAGCGCCTGCCTGCAGCAATCGCTCAGCGCCCAGGATTTCGCCCTGTTGCTGAAGACGGGCAGCGTGAACAATTACACCGTGGCCGGAGGGATGGCCGAGGTCATCCACCACAGCACCCAGCATCTCACCCAGGAGGATCTTCTGGCCATGGGGGTCTACCTCAAATCGCTGCCCTCCGAAGTCAGCGCGCAGGTGGCCAGCACCAAACCTGACCCTGCGGCTGTGCAGCGCGGCAAGGCGCTCTACGACCAACATTGCGTGGCCTGCCATCAACCCAACGGCCAGGGCGTGCCCGCGGCTTTCCCCAGCCTGGTGGCCAATCCGTCGGTGCAGTGCATCAACCCGACCAATGCCATGCATGTGATTCTGGCCGGGGCCAGTACGGCGGTGACCGCCTCGGCCCCGGCGCCCATGGTCATGCCGCCATTCGGCGCGCAGCTCAATGACCAGCAAATCGCCGATCTGGTCACCTATATCCGCACCAGTTGGGGCAATGCGGCCGAGCCGGTGTCGGCCGAGCAGGTGAAGGAACTGCGCCGCGCGATCGACAAGCACTGAGGCCACACGACAGGCACCAACCCGTCCGCGCAGACAATCTGCCGGATGGTCGATTCCCACGCGCTGCGGCACATTCTCACCCTGGGGGCGCTCTCAGGCTGGGATTGGCTGCGCTGCAGATCGGTGGCTTCTGGGGCGTGGCGCTACCGCTGTTTGCCGCGCTGATCACAGCGCCGCGATCGCCTGTTCGAGTTCGGCAAAGCTCTGCATCTGACCGCTGGCGCTAAGTTCTACGCCGAGCTGGCGGCCGATGCGCACGGCGGAAAAGATGCCGCGCACGCAAGGTGGGCCGTCGGACTCGAGGACCAGCGCGTGTTGCCGCCCAGAATGGCGCAGGGTGAGCACGATCTCGGCCACGGTGGAGCGCAGCACCTCGGCATAGTCGAGCACCTCGATATGCTGCTGCGGCACCATGCACTGCGCCACGGTGACCGCATCGCGCGGGATCTGGTTTTCGGTCGCGGCGCGTACCGGCTTTTCACCCATCAGATCGCGCGCGGTAATCAGGCCGACGACATGGCGGGCGGAGTTGGTGACCAGTAGCAGCCGCACGCCGGCGTGCATCATTTTCTGCAGCGCGTGGTTGGCGGTGGCGTCGGCCTCGGTGGTGAAGGCCGGGGTGTGACGCAGATCGGTCATCACATCGCTGGCGGGCGACTCCGGGGTGACGCTGCCGGGGCGGCCGTGGTCGAACTCGATGACCGGTGTGCCGGCGGGAAGCGGATGGTGATGCAGAAGGCGCTGTGTGGACATGATGGCATTTCTCCCGAATTGGGCGGCGTTTGCTGCATTGCAATAAGCCGCTGATGCGCAGAATTTAGTCCGGGCTGCGCCGTCATGCTGTATCGAAATGTCGAAACCGCGTCGGTGTGTGGCAGAAGGAGGCTCTCAAAGAAACGCCGGGCTATCCCAAGTCTGCTTGTGCCCCCTCGCGGGGCGGGTCAGCGAGCCGACCTTGGGGGCGCTCCTCAATAGTCGAGCGGGTCCACATCGATTGCCCAGCGCACTCGGGAGCGCAGCGCAGTGAGTTCAGCACGCCACTGCGCCAGCATGTTCTGCAGCGCGCCGCGGTGGGCGCCTTCGAGCAGCATCTGCATACGGTGCACGTCGGCCCTGCGGGCCAGTGTGGCCGCAATGGGGGGATAGACGGTAACGCCCAGATGCAGCGCGATAGGGGTGGCGAGCTGCTGCGCGCGGTCGAGAAATGCCGCCACCGCCTCGATCTGCTTGTGCTCGGCTCGCAGCAGTGCCTGGAAGGAGAACGGCGGCATGCCGGCGCGCTCGCGCTCGATCAGCTCGGCCTGAGCGAAGCCCGGATAATCGTGCGCCATCAACGCGCGGTACAGCGGGTGCTCGGGGTGCGCGGTCTGCACCAGCATCTCAGGGGCGGAGGGCGGCAGCCTTGGGTTGTGCGTGTCAGCGTCCGTGCGCGCGGGCAGCGCGGCGCGTCCCGCCCGTCCCGCCGCCTGCATGAGCTGCGCGAACAGACGTTCGGGGCCGCGCGGATCGTGGCTGAACAGCCCGGCGTCCGGGTTGAGTGCCGCCACCAGGGTGACCCGCTGAAAATCGTGCCCCTTGGTCACCATCTGCGTGCCCACCAGAATGTCCACCTCGCCTGCATGCACGCTGTCGAAACTGCTGGCGGCTACGCCTTTGCGGCGGGTGCTGTCGGCATCGATACGGGCAATGCGGGCGTAGGGATACTTGTCAGCCAGCGCTTCCTCCACCCGCTGCGTGCCTTTGCCCACCGGTTGCAGATCGAGACTGCCGCAACCCGGGCAGGCGCGCGGCACCGCGGCCTGATGACCGCAATGATGGCAGCGCAGGGTGCGGTCGGTGCGGTGAAACACCAGATGGGCGTCGCAATGGGGGCAGTCCGACAACCAGCCGCAATCCGGGCAGCTCAGCACCGGGGCATAGCCGCGACGGTTGAGGAACAGCAGGCTTTGCTCCCCGCGCTCCAGGCGCTGGCGGATGGCGGCATCGAGCGTCTGGCCGATCAGCGTGCCGCTGGCGCGCAGGGTGGGGTCGCGTCGGGTATCGGCCAGACGCACACAGGGCAGCACGCCGGTGGCCCGCTGCGTCAGAGTCAGCAGGTGGTAACGCCCGTTCTGCGCAGCCCGCCAGCTCTCCAGCGAGGGCGTGGCTGAGCCCAGCACCACGGCAATGCCGAGCTGCTGCGCCCGCCAGAGCGCGAGATCACGGGCGGAGTAGCGCGCGCCCTCTTGCTGCTTGTAAGAGGCGTCGTGCTCCTCGTCAATCACGATCAGCCGCAACTGCGGCAAAGAGGCGAGCGCGGCCAGGCGCGTGCCCAGCACGATGCGCGCCCGCCCGGTATGCGCCGCCAGCCAATGGCGCAGCCGCTGGCCTTCCGACAGGCCGCTGTGCAGCACGGCCAGATGTTCCGCGCCAAAACGTTGCTCGAAACGGCGGATGAGCTGCGGCGTGAGGTTAATTTCCGGCGTGAGCACCAGAATCTGTGCCGCGGGGTCGCGCTGCAGCGCCTGCGCCGCCGCGTGCAGATACACCTCGGTCTTGCCGCTGCCGGTCACGCCGAACAGCAGGAAAGGCGCAAACCCCATGCTGGAGCCGATGGCATGCAGTGCCTGCGCCTGTTCCGGGTGCAGTGCAGGGGGAGCGTCTGCCGCTGCGCTCGGCGGCGCGCTGGCGCTCGTTTGCACCCAGCCCGCCTGCTGCCACTGCGCAAGCACCTTGGCTGCCTGAGGGTGAAGACGGCGTGCCTCTGGCAGTGACAGCGAACAGATCGCCGGGGGAGTGGTGCCGGGCATTTGCTGCGGTGCGTCGGGCCGGGTTGCACCCAAAGCCTGCGCCAGACGCCACAGCGCGACACTGCGCGGGACGATTTTTTCTTGTAGTTCGCGCAAGCCGAGATCGGTGCAGCGATAGGTTGTGGTGGCGCCCATGTTCGGCGCCGCCGCAGCGATGCTCTGCGGATTACGGTTGCGAAGCAGCGCGGGCAGGGCCGCGCCGATCACCTCTCCCAAGGCGCGCTGGTAATACCGCGCAACGAACTGCAGCAGGTCCAGCCAGTTGGTGTCGAACGCAGGCAGGGTGTCAAACACCCCGGTGACCTCGCGCAGCGCGATGGCCTCTCCCTCTGCCGGTGGCGAGGCCAGCCCCAGCACCACGCCCGTGACAGTCTGTCGGCCCAGGGGCACCCGCACCAGCATTCCCGGCGAAAGTGGTGCATCGGCGCGGTAATCGAGCAGTTGCAGGCCCGGCGCGTCAACGGCAACCTGAAGAATGACGGACATGGGATCAGCGCGCGGGATGAAAGTTGGGGATTGAAACAGGGCGCTAAGTGGGCGTCAGAACACGGTTTCTGCCAGATCGAACACGGTGTGGATAACTCTGTGCATCAATCGGGTGCGTGAAGGCGATCCGCCTGTGGATAAGCCTGTGCAAAATCATTTGCCAAATTGTGAAATTTCAATAAAGCAAAATGATTTCAATGATTTAATGGATGAAATTTCGAGTCAAATCTGTGATCAACTTGCGGCTCCGCATAGGCGCCAGGAATGTGCATAAGCTGATTTGTCAAGCTTGACAAATCAGATTTTTCGCGGTTTCGGGCGGGCAGAGCAAGTGCGCCGAGAGGCATGCGTTCCGATCAGGACAAGCGGGAGCCGCGCGGCAATTTTCTCAGCACGCAACCCTAACCGCCCTTGCGGTGCAGAGCGCGGCTGTGGGTGTGGACTGCTTCGACCAATGCCGTCACATGCTCAGGCGGAGTGAACTGCGAAATGCCGTGTCCCAGGTTGAACACATGCCCCACGCCCGCATCCACCGGGCCGAAACTGTGCAGCAGCCGCTGCACTTCCCTTTGGATGGCCGCGGGCGGCGCGAACAGCACGTTGGGATCGAGATTGCCCTGCAGCGCCACGCGCTGGCCCACGCGGGCGCGTGCCTGTCCCAGATTGGTGGTCCAGTCCAGGCCGAGGGCGTCGGCCCCGGTGTCGGTCATGGCTTCAAGCCACTGTCCGCCACCCTTGGTGAACAGGATGACCGGCACGTCCGCCGCACCCGGGCGTTGCTTGAGCGCGCCGATCACGCGCTGGCTGTACGCCAGCGAAAACTCCTGGAACGCGCCGTCGGCCAGCACACCGCCCCAGCTGTCGAACACCATCACCGCCTGCGCGCCGGCGTCGATCTGCGCGCCGAGATACTGCGCCACTGCCTCGGTGTTGATCGCCAGAATGCGGTGCAGCAGATCGGGGCGGGAGTACAGCAGGGTCTTGACCGTGCGATAGTCGTCGCTGCCGCCGCCCTCGACCATGTAGCAGGCCAGCGTCCACGGGCTGCCGGAAAAGCCGATCAACGGCACGCGCTGGCGGCCGTTTTGCACCAGCGCGCGGCGGATTTCGCTCACCGCGTCGAACACATAGCGCAACTTGTCCATGTCCGGCACCTGCAGCGCGGCCACATCGGACTCGGTGCGCAGCGGGCGGTCGAACTTCGGCCCCTCGCCCGCCTCGAAGCGCAGGCCGAGCCCCATCGCGTCGGGCACGGTGAGGATGTCCGAGAACAGGATGGCCGCGTCCAGCGCGTAGCGGTCCAGCGGCTGCAGCGTCACCTCGGTGGCGAAATGCGGGTTCTGCGCCAGGCCAAGAAAGCTCCCGGCGCGGGCGCGGGTGGCGTTGTATTCCGGCAGGTAGCGGCCCGCCTGGCGCATCAGCCACAGCGGGGTGTAATCGGTGGGCTGGCGGCGCAGGGCGCGCAGGAAGGTGTCATTGGCAATAGAGGTCATGGTCAGCATTGTCGCAAACCCGAGGCCGTCTGCGGCTCGCGTCCCGTGACGACAGGGTCAGGGGCCTGCTCGCACCCTCTGCGGCCGGGTCGCCGCTCATCGTCGCGTTGCGCAAAGGCGTCCTCAGGCGTAGGGGTCGTCCCGCGTGACGCCGAGAGGTCTAATCCATGCCGAACTCTCGCCGCTTGAGATAAAGCTCACCAAGCGTGCCGATGACCTGATTCGAGATGCGGACATAGTCGCCACCGCCCTGCAATTGCTCCAGCGCCTCCTTCTGCTGCTGTGCCATCGCCAGTTGCGCCACGCGGGCGGCCTCCCGGTGGAAGGCGGCATGTTCATCGAGCAGGCGGGTGAACAGGCGCTGGGTGTCGGCACTCAGCGCGGGCCGCCTGTCGTGGATGCTGTAAAGCCACTTTCCCAAGTCGCAGCGGTTGTCCAGGGCAATCACGGCCGGGTCCAGCGTGTTGCAGGAGCCGTTGATGCAATCATGCAGCCGCTTTTTCCACGTCTTGTGCGCGTTGGTCGCCGAGAAAAAATTGAGATCCATGTGCTGGAATGCGCCGCAAGAAAGGGAAGGTAAGGATCAATTTAAATGAAAAAACAGGAATTACAATCGACTGTCGCATCCAAAGCTCAAAACCTGGCCCTGCGTCCGCATCGACTGACGATGTGCGCCTTGTGAGCGGCAAACACGGAGGTCCCGTGCCACAAGAACCCCAACATGGATCACGTTTCTGGCTCGGCAATGGCGTTCTGGCGCTGGCCGCGGTCTTGCTGTTGTTTCTCGATCAGGCCGCGCAATGGCTGGGCACCGGCGCCGTGGCGATCTGGATGGGCCTGGTGGCCGTCGGGGTCTATCTGATCGTGCAGGACGGCGGGCGCTCCTGAGCGAGCAGCCGCTTTGATGGACGTCGCTGCCGGTCAACGGAAAAACAGTGCGCTCATCACCAGGCCGATGACCACGATGCCCCAGCGCATCACTCCGCGGGGAATGCGCCGCGCCGCACGCGCGCCCACATAGCCGCCCAGCAGCACGGCGGGCAGCATCACCGCCACCCAGCCCCATTGAACGGTACCTGCCGCAGCGTAGATGCCCACGGCGAACAGGGTCAGCACGGCGGAGACTGCATTTTTCAGCGCGTTCATGCGGTTGAGATGCATCTCGCCGATCAAGGTCAGCAGGGCCAGCAGCAGAACACCGAGGCCGCCGTTGAAATAGCCCCCGTACACGCTCACCGCGAACACCCCGATCAGCGCCTGCAGGCGCGTTGCATGCTGCTCGGGGTGTCGGCCGATGAGGCGCAGCAGCGCCGGGCCGAAAGCGAACAGCGCGGTGGCGAACAGCAGCAGCCAAGGCACCAGGGCGCGAAATGCGTGATTGCTGGTGGCGATCAGCAAGCCCGCGCCCACGCCGCCGCCTAGGAGACAGGCCAGCATCAAAGCGGTCATGCCCAGCGAGCGCGGCGGGCCCAGGTCTTCGCGAAACCCCCAGGTGCTGGCCAGATAACCGGGAAGCAACGCCGTGGTGCCAGTGGCGTTGGCTGCAACCGGCGGGATGCCGGCGTAAATCAGCGCGGGCAGGGTGAGGAAGCTGCCGCCCCCGGCAGCGGCATTGAGCGCGGCACCGAAAAACGCGGCAGCAACGACGAAGGCGGGGGTGAAGGGGGCGTCGAACATGCGGGTCGCACAAAATCTTCAGCATACCCAACAGAATGCAAGCCTGCCGCAACCTGGTGCAGTCGCCGCCTGGTGTCCAATACGTGTTTGCATTTGTTACGCGAAGGGTTGTCCGGTGGCGTCCAGTTTGCTTGCCCTGCTTGATGACATCACCACGGTGCTTGATGACGTGGCTGTGCTGACCAAGCTGTCTGCGAAAAAGACCGCGGGTGTGCTGGGCGATGACCTTGCGCTCAATGCGCAGCAGGTGACAGGTCTGCAGAGCAACCGCGAGATTCCGGTTGTCTGGGCCGTGGCCAAGGGCTCGCTGATCAACAAGTCCATCCTGGTGCCGCTGGCGCTGGCCATCAGCGCGTTTGCGCCTTGGGCGGTGACACCGCTGTTGATGGTGGGCGGGGCGTATCTGTGCTTCGAGGGCATGGAGAAACTGGCGCATCAGTGGTTTCACGACCAGAACGAACAAAACGCGCATCACCGCGCGCTGGCCCACGCGCTGGCCGACCCTGAGGTGGACTTATTGGCGCTGGAGCGCGACAAGGTGAAAGGCGCTGTGCGAACGGACTTTGTGCTGTCGGCCGAGATCGTCGCCATCTCCCTGGGCGCGGTGGCTGGCGCCAGTTTCACCACGCAGGTGGCTGTGCTCGTGGGTATCTCGCTGATCATGACCGCTGGGGTCTATGGTCTGGTAGCCGGCATCGTCAAGCTCGACGATGCCGGACTTAACCTCAGCCGTCAGGCGTCGGTTGCGGCGCGTGGGCTGGGGCGGGGCATTCTGGCTGCGGCGCCCTGGCTGATGAAAGGCTTGAGCGTGGTGGGAACGGCGGCGATGTTTCTGGTGGGCGGCGGCATCATCAGCCACGGCTGGCCCTGGTTGCACCACACGAGCGAGGCGCTGGCGCACAGCGTCGGCCCCGCGCTGGGTTGGCTGGGCCTGTTGGTATTCGATGCGTTGGTGGGCGTGGCCACCGGCACCGTGCTGCTGGCCGTGAGGATGCTGGGCCGCAAACGGGTGGGGCGCAGCGCTGTGTGAAGGCGCTGCGTCAGCCGGTCAGCCCGCCAGCAGCGCCGCGATTTGATCCTTGAGGTGCAGACGTTCCTTTTTCAGGGTCTCCAGGTGGGCGTCGTCGGCTGCACGCACGCCTTCTTCGATTTGCACTACGTCCTTGTTGATGTCTTCATAGCGCTGCGCCAGCTTCTGGAAATGGGCGTTGCTGGTCTTGAGCGCGTGAATCTTGTCGGCCTGCGCCGGGAACTCATGGGTCAGATCGTGTGGATCCAGGGTCATGGGAAAGTCCTCCTGTGTTGTTGAGCAAGACTGAACCATAGGACGGTTCGCACGGGCGCGCCACCACGGCGCGCAAACCCTGCGCATCAGAGCCGATCAGGGATTGACCGGCAGCAACACCCACATCCTGCCCGGCCACTGCATGCGCCCTGCCAGCTCTCCGGCTGCTTCGCCGGTGCCGGTGAACAAATCGGCGCGCACTGCCCCGGTGATGGCCGAGCCAACATCCTGCGCGAACACCAAGCGGTTGAGCGCCTTTGGGGCGGACGTCTTGGCGTCATAGGGCTGCGAGGTGGACAGCCACACCGGCAGACCGAGGGCAATGGCGCGCTTGTCCACCGCAATGCTGCGCATCGCCGTCAGCGGCACGCCGAGTGCGCCAACTGGGCCGCGCTGCGGCTGCGTGTCGAGCGCTGCGTTGAAAAACACCACGCGCGGGTTGGCGGCGAGCATCTCGGGCACTTCGTCGGGGTGCATCTGCGCCCAGGCGCGGATGGTGGACATGGTGACCGTTCCCTGCACGCGGCCGGTGTCGAGCAGCCAGCGCCCAACGGATTGGTACGGCCAGCCGTTGGTTCCGGCATAGCTCAGCCGCAGGGTCTGTCCATCGGGCAGGCGCACCAGCCCCGAGCCCTGAACCTGCAGGAACAGGGCGTCCACGGCGCTGTCCAGCCACACCACCACCTTGCGGTCGAGCTGTGCCTGCACCGCCGGGTCGGACTGGATCTGCGCCAGGCTCCAGAAGGGCAGCACGCGCGGCTGACCGTCCACCCAGGCGACTCGCCCGCCTGTGACGTCATCCGTCCCCGCCGCGCGCGGCACCAGATCGGCAGGCAGCCCCCACACCGGCACCACATAGGGCCAGGCGCGCTGCAGCGATCCGCGCAGCACCGGCTCGTAATACCCGGTGATCAGGCCGGCGTCGCCCTTGCCGCTGGCTGGGGTGACCTGCCACGGCGCGAACTGCGCCTGGAAGAACGCCCGCTGCGCCAGCGTGTCTCCCGCGGGCACGGTGGAAGCGCGGGCGCAGACCGACGCCAGCGCCGCGGGAAGCTGCGCGCCGCAATCGCGCCGGAAGGCTTGCCAGACCCCGTCAAAGTCGTCCTGGCCCCAGCCGGGCAAGTCGGCCCATTGCGCCGCAAGCAGCCTCACGCCGGGCCCGGTGAGTGCTGCGGCCGCCCCCACAGACGCGCTGGGCGACAGGGCGGACGCCGATGGTGCCCCACGCGTCGATGGGGTGCCGGGTGGCGCTGCGCAGGACGCCAGCAGCAGCAACAGCGCGCCACTAAGCAGACGCTGCGCCCATGCAGGCGCGGGAAATGAAAGCGGCATGTTCAGAGTGTTCAGTTCGCGCTGGCAACGGCCTGACGCGGCGGCAGCAGAAAAGTCCAGGGACGGCGCAGCAGGTGGCTGGCGAGGCTGGAGTAGATGGCGCGGCGCTCCTTCACCTGAATGCCACGCGCCCGCAGCGCCAGACGGTAGGCCAGATAGAAGCTCACGCCGACATTGAGCACGCCGTTGACCGCAATGCCCGCCAGCGCCCACCAGAACGCCGGATCGTTGACCACCGCGGGCCCCAGGCTGGCGCAGGCCGCGCCGAACAGGCCGGAGGACAGAGTGACATGCCGCACCTGCAGATCGATACCGAAAATGCGAAAGAACTCCGGTGTCAGCCCGAGCAACAGGCCGAGCGACACATTGCCCGCCATCACGCCCACATGGCGTCGCCACCAGACCGCCCAGCGCGCGGCGCGCCTGGGGCCCAGACGACGGCGAATGCGCGGATTCCACGCAATGGCGCTGTCTAGGCGGTGCAGCACAAAGGCGTTTTCCGCCCAGCCCGCAATCACACTGGACAGAAACAGTAGGACGCCGGTGAATGCGGCATACAGCGGTGTCGGGCCGAGAAGCGAAAGGGAATGCAGTTCGTGCTCTGCATTGGGCACCGGCAGGAATTGCGGTCCGAACCAGGTCAGACCGCCCAGGCCGAGCAGCAGGGCCACCGGCATCACCACCAGCACATTGCCGAACACCCCGGCCGATTGCGAGCGGGTGAGGTTGGCCACTTCGTCGACAAAGCGTTCGACCCCGCCGGGGTGGGACAGCTCGCCGAGCTTGTCGGCCAGCGCCGGAGCGGTCATCGCCGGTTGCTTGGTGGCAATCGTCCAGTGCAGCAATTGCACGATGACAAAGCTCACCGCGTAATTCAGCCCGGCAAGCAGCCCGGTCCAGAACAGCGCAGCCTTCAGTCCAAGAATGCCGATCTTCACCCAGGTGGTGAAGCCCATGATCAGCCCGCCGCCCATGGCCGCCCAGAGCATGGCGCGATATTCGCGGCGGTCGCGGGTGATGTAATGTTCGCCAGACTCGGCATGGCGCTCAGCCATTTTTTCCGCCAGCAGCGCGGTGTTGTGCCGCCACAGGGCGCGCAGGCTGCGGCGTTGCACATTCAGACGCGCCAGACCGGCGAACAAGTGCGCGGCATCGCGCGCCGGGGTGTCGCCCACCAGACAGTTCAGAAGGGCTTCGGCACGGTCGATGCGTTGATGCAGTTCGTGCAGCGCGTACACCAGGCTCACCGAGGTGCCGTGGTCTTCCAGATGGTCGTGAACCGAGTTGGCCTGTCGGCGGCAGGCGTCCAGACCCGCGCGGAACAGAGTAAGAGCTTGCGGCAGCGTCTCCCGATCAGCGGGTGCTGCCGGTTGCGCGAGCTGCGCTTGCACGACTTCAAGCTGCGCAGACAGCTGTTTGAACGGTGCTTCGGCGTCCGCATCCCACGGGCCGCTGGTGCGCATGCGTGAGCGCAGATCGGGTGAAAAGCCGGTGGCGCGAATCTGGCTGACGGTAAAGGTCAGGGCGTCGAGTAGTGCGGTGCGCCAGAGCAGGTTTGCGGGTGCCTCACCCCCCTCTCGAGGAGGCGCCTGCAGCAGCGTGGCCAGGCGGGTCAATGTGGCGCTGTCGATTGCATCCATCCAGACGGCGTCGCGCGCATGCGGGAAAAACAACGAGAACAGCACGGCGAGGTCGCGGGTTTCGGGCGACGCGGGCAGCCACTTGCGCCCCAGGCGCTCGCTGAATTCGCTGAAAAAGGACGAGCGACTGCTGAAGCCGAAATCCGCGAGCAGCAGTGTGGGGTCGGTGTGTCGCAGCAACCCGGTGACGAGGGCGGCGATCTGCGCGCGGCGTTCCGGTTGCTGCTCCAGCACATCGAGCAGCACGCCGAGGCGGCGGATTTCCGCGGGAACCGAGGCCTCTTTAGGCGCAGGGGGCAGCTCAGGCGAGGGCAGGTTCAGCCCTGCGCGCAGCACCTGTTCGTCCGGGCCATGACGCAGCCAGTCCAGCGCGTCCAGCAGCCAGAGGGATTGCTCGACCGGCGGCAACCGACTGTCGGCGCGCGCCAACAGCGCCATGGCGTTGCTGGCGGCGTGCTCGGCGGCTTTGCGCGCCCGGCGTCGCGCAAAGAGCATCAGTGCAGACTCCGTGGCTGAACCAGGGCGAATTCGGGAATGGTGGCTTCGAAACGTCCGCCATCTTCCGCCACGCAAAAATAGCTGCCGCGCATGCTGCCGGTGGGCGTGCTCAGGTGCGACCAGCTGGTGTATTCGAACGCCTCTCCAGGCTTGAGGAAGGGCTGCTGACCCACCACGCCCAGGCCGCGCACCTCCTCCACCTTGCCGGTGCCATCGGTGATGATCCAGTGGCGCGAAATGAGCTGCGCCGCGATGCGGCCGGTGTTGATCACAGTCACGGTGTAACTGTAGGCATACACACCCTGCTCCAGATCGGACTGCTCTGGGAGGTATTGCGGGATGACGGAAACGGAGAATTGATAGATCGACATTTTTCGGATTCTAGGAGGCCGTGCGCTGGGGCGCGCGCCCGCGAATATGGAGGGAATTGCGCCCGGTCACGGAGATTGCGGCGTTTTCCAGCCCAACTGGTTTGGGCATCCCCTTAAAATACGCATCCATGAAAACCTACCGCATCGCTCCCAGCATTCTCTCGGCCGACTTTGCCCGCCTGGGTGAGGAGGTGCGCCATGTCATTGACGCCGGCGCCGACTTCATTCACTTCGACGTGATGGACAACCATTACGTGCCCAACCTGACCATCGGCCCGCTGGTGGCCGAAGCGATCAAACCCTACTGCAAGAAGGCCGACGGCACGCCCATCACGCTCGACGTGCATCTGATGGTCGAGCCGGTGGACGCGCTGGCGACGATGTTCGTCAAGGCCGGGGCCGACATCGTCAGCTTCCACCCCGAGGCGAGCAAACATGTTGATCGCACCCTGCAGATGATCCGCGACGGCGGCGCCAAGGCCGGGCTGGTGTTCAACCCCGCCACCCCGCTGAACGTGCTCGACTACGTCATGGACAAGGTCGATCTGGTGCTGCTGATGAGCGTGAACCCTGGCTTCGGTGGCCAGAGCTTTATCGAGAGCAGCCTGCCGAAAGCCAGGCAGGTGCGGGCTAAGCTCGATGCCTACAAGGCGCAAAGCGGTCGGGACATCCTTCTGGAAATCGACGGCGGCATCAAGCCCGACAACATCGCGGCCGCCGCTGCGGCCGGCGTGGACACTTTCGTGGCTGGCAGCGCCATTTTCGGCAAACCCGACTACAAGGCCGTGATCGACGCCATGCGCGCCAACCTCGCGCAGGTCGCCTAATGGACGCGCGGACCGCCACGCCGCTCGTAGTCACCATCGCGGGTCACGCCGTGGTCGCCGCCATCGTCGATCTCGACGGCACCATGGTCGACACCCTGGGCGATCTGCACGCCGCGGCTAACGCCACCATGCGGCTGCTCAAGCTGCCGGATCTGTCGCGCGAGGACGTCGAGCATCGCATCGGCAAGGGCTCCGAATACCTCGTGCTGCAGTGTCTGCGCCTGCATCTGCCGGACGATCAGGCGCAAGCCCTCTATCCCCAGGCCATTGAGCTCTATCTGCAGGAATACACCCAGCTCAACGGCCAGTTTGCCGACCCGTTTCCGGGAGTGCCCGAAGGCGTGGCTGCGCTCAAGCAGGCCGGGCTGCGTCTGGCCTGTGCGACCAACAAGCCCACCGAGCTGGCGCGCGAGCTGCTGCAGATGAAGGGCTTGCTGCAGTATTTCGAGATCGTCAACGGCGGCGACGCCTTTCCGCGCAAGAAACCCGATCCGATGCCGCTGCTCGAAACCTGCAAGCAACTCGGTTTGCCGCCCGCACAAGTGCTGATGATCGGTGACTCGCAGAACGACGCGCTGGCCGCCCGCGCCGCAGGTTGCCCGGTGGCGCTGGTGACCTATGGCTACAACCACGGCGAGCCCATCCGCACCGCGAACGCCGACGCCTTCGCCGACCGCATCGGAGATCTGCTCGCCCGTTGAGACGGCCGCCTCCTCGCGGGGGCGACATGAAAAAGCCGCCGCACTGTGCAGTGACGGCGGCTTTTTTGTGCGCAAAGCGCACAGGAGGGATCAGCTGATGTTCTGCTTCTGGATGCTGGTGCTGGACAGCACGCCAGCGGGCAACATGCGCAGCATGGCTTGATACAGCTCGGCGTTGCCGGTGCCCGGAATGATGTGCGCGCCCGGGCCCATCAGCACGATGCCGTTAGACGGCTCGTACAGCAGTTCCACGGTTTCGCCCTTGGGAATTTCTTTCACGCTGGCGAGTTGCTTGGAAAAGGCGTCCATGGCAGGCTTGAAGGAGGCGTATTGCGCGGCGGACACACTCTTTTTCACGCCCGCCTCAAGCGCCTTGGCCAGACCGGCGGCCGGCATGTTCGACAGCGCGGTCAGGCGAATCGATTTGGAGCCGGGCATGGTCATGATGTTGGTGGCGGAAGTAGTGTTTTGCGGCAGATACACCGCTGCAGCCATTTTTCCGCCCATGTTGACAATGCCCGCGCCATTGATGAACAACGGCACGCCGTTGGCCGGGGCGGATTGCATCAAGGGTATGCCGCCCACGTTGATGGCAGCATTGGCGCTGACGGCGCCCATGGTTGTGGCCACAGCAAGCGCAGTAGCAGCCCAGATTTTTTTCATGTTGGTTCCTCGGGTGGTCGAATATCAGCAAAATCTTATTTTATGAACCCACCCCTTGCACGTTCGGGTTTTCACCGAAACAGCCGCTGGAAGTGGTCACCAAACATGACTGCGCGCAAGTCTGGCAGAAAACCCGCCTTGCCGTGCTCAGTTGCCGTCTGACACATTGCCCAGCAGCGCACGCTTGAGCCGATCTTCCGCTGGGTCCTTGCCCAGCCAGATCTTGAGCATGGAGTTGAAGAACTGGGGTTCGGTGAACACGCTGCCCGTGGCCGTACCGTCTATCACCAAGGTGCAGCCCTTGCCCGGAATATCGCGAAAAGTCACAGTCTCGCCGGTCTTGAGCTGGCTCTTCTGTGCAAACAGGCCGCCCAGCTGCACCAGGCTGGGGATAAAGGCGTTGAACTCCTCCGGGGTGAGGTTGTTCTTGATGCCTTCATTGAGCTTGTCGCCCAGTTCCTTGCCACTGACATCACGCAGCATGGTGAGCTTGAGTTCCTTGGGCCCGGCCATGCTGTAGATCGCTTGCGGCTGCGCGCTTTTCTGTGGCAGATACAGCGCGGCGGTGTAGACCTTGAACAGGAACACATAACGGGTTCCTGCGCCATTGAGGACGAGCGTCTTGCCGCCGAGTTCCACCTGCGGGGGAATGTCCACCCCGTGCAGGGTGAGCGCTTGCGCACAGGGAGAGAAACTTCCGAAGGCCAACGTGGCGGACAGTGCGGCGGTCACGCCGAATGTGTGCAGCAGGCGGTTTGTGATCTGGGGCATGACGTCTCCTGTTATCGAACGATCGTTCATTTTTAGCAAAATGCCGCGCCTTGACAAGCGGATTCGGCCGCGGGGACGTCTATGATGCATCCGCGAAACAGCGCAACAGGAGATGCCATGCCCAAAGCGTTTCAAGATCTCTACCCCGACAATCTGGCGCAGTGCTATGGCTGCGGCAGACACAACACGCACGGCCACCAGATCAAGACGGTCTGGGAGGGTGAGGAGTCCGTGACCCGCTTCACCCCGCAGCCCTATCACACGGCGGTGCCGGGATTCGTCTATGGCGGACTGATCGCCTCATTGATCGACTGCCACAGCACCGGCACCGCAGCTGCGGCGATGTGCCGCGCCGAGGGGCGCGAGATGGACGCGTTGCTCGCGTTCCGTTTTGTGACCGGCTCGCTGCATGTGGATTTTCTCAAACCCACGCCGCTGGGCGGCGAGTTGGAACTGCGCGGCAGGGTGAAGGAGATCAAGGGCCGCAAGGTGATCGTGGAGTCCACCGTTTACGCTGCGGGCTTGGCCACGGCGCGAGGCGAGGTGGTCGCGGTGCAGATGCCGCCGGATTTCGGCGCCAAGGCGGCGACGTAGCGTTCAGCCAGCCGTCGAGCGCTTGCGCGAATTTGCTACATTCATTTATTCAGATCGTTTTGCATCAATTCAATCATTCCATGTTTGTTCATCGGCGACACGCATCGGGTTCTGGGGACCGGGGGGCTTGGCCCTGGCGGGACGCACGCGCCCTCCTCCTCGCCACTGCCGCGTGCGCGTCACTGGCCTGAGCGTTGTGCGCGCCAGGCGCAAGACTGCCACACGGGTTCGTTGATCCGCTGCGGCCTCATCACAAGGCGCGCCGCGACCCTTCGGAGTCGAACATGACCGAACACGAGTTTGCCCAACTGGCCCAGCAGGGCTACAACCGCATCGCCCTGACCACCCAGGCGCTTGCCGACCTGGAAACCCCGCTGTCGCTCTACCTCAAGCTGGTGCCGCGCGGCTCAGCCGGGCGCAACAGTTTTTTGCTCGAATCCGTCGTCGGTGGCGAGCGTTTCGGGCGGTATTCCTTCATCGGCCTGCCCGCGCGCGCGCAGCTGCGGGTGAAAGACGGCGTCACCGAGGTGCTGTATGACGGCGCGGTGATCGAGCAGTCGACCGACAACCCGCTGGATTTTATAGAGGCCTATTACAAGCGCTTCAAGGTGGCAATGCCCGCGGGCCTGCCGCGTTTTTGCGGCGGCCTGGCGGGGTATTTTGGTTATGAAGCGGCGCGCTATATCGAGCCGCGGCTAGCGCGCTCGGCGCAGCAGCATCCCAAGCCCGATCCGGTTGATCTGCCCGACATCCAGTTCCTGCTGACCGAGGAGCTGGCGGTGATCGACAACCTCAGCGGGCACCTGCACCTCATCGTCTATACCGACCCGACGCAGCCGCAGGCCTACGCCCGCGCGCAGGCACGGCTGGACGCGCTGCGCGCGCTGCTGCGCAGCCCGGTCGAGGCGCCCGCGCTCACGCCCGGCGAAGTCACGCCGATCGAGCGCGAGTTCGACAAGGCCGACTACCTGCGTGCGGTCGCGGTGGCCAAGGACTACATCGCCGCGGGCGACTACATGCAGGTGCAGATCGGCCAGCGGCTGCGCAAGGCCTACACCCAGCCCCCGCTGAACCTGTACCGCGCGCTGCGGGCGCTCAACCCCTCGCCGTACATGTATTTCTACGACTTCGGCGACCATCAGGTGGTCGGCTCGTCGCCCGAAATCCTGGTGCGGCAGGAGCGTACCCCGCAAGGGCAGAAGGTCACCATCCGCCCGCTGGCGGGAACGCGGCCGCGCGGTGCCACGCCCAAGCAGGACACAGCCAATGAGGCCGAATTGCTCGCCGACCCGAAGGAGCGCGCCGAGCATCTGATGCTCATCGACCTGGCGCGCAACGACATCGGCCGCATCGCACAGATCGGCACAGTCAAGGTCACCGAGGCGTTCGTGATCGAGCGCTACTCGCATGTGATGCACATCGTCAGCAATGTGGACGGCCTGCTCCGCGAGGGCATGGACGCGATGGACGTGTTTCGTGCCACCTTCCCCGCGGGCACGCTGTCGGGCGCGCCCAAGATTCGTGCAATGGAAGTGATCGACGAACTCGAACCCACGCGCCGCGGCCTGTACGGCGGCGCGGTGGGTTACTGGAGCTTTGCCGGGGACATGGACTTGGCCATCGCCATTCGCACCGGCATCGTCAAGCAGGGGCAGTTGTATGTGCAGGCGGCAGCGGGCATCGTGGCCGACTCCGTTCCCGAGATGGAATGGCGCGAAACCGAGGTGAAGGCGCGCGCCGTGCTGCGCGCGGCCGAACAGGTGCAGGAAGGGCTGGACGGCTGACCCGGCCGCGCCCCTGCCCATTCCTCTCAAAACTCCACGGAGCTCCATCATGCTGCTGATGATCGACAACTACGACAGCTTTACCTACAACCTGGTGCAATATTTCGGCGAGCTCGGTCAGGACGTGCATACCGTGCGCAATGACGAACTCGACCTGCAGGCCATTGCCGCGCTCAACCCTGAGCGCATCGTCATTTCTCCCGGCCCGTGCTCGCCCGCCGAAGCGGGAATTTCCGTACCGGTATTGCAGTATTTCGCTGGCCGCTTGCCCATTCTGGGGGTGTGCCTTGGCCACCAGGCCATCGGTGCCGCGTTCGGCGGACACATTGTGCGGGCTCGGCAAATCATGCACGGCAAGACCAGTCCGGTCCGCCACGACGCCAAGGGCGTGTTCGCCGATCTGCCCAGTCCTTACACCGTGGTGCGCTATCACTCGCTGGCGATCGAGCGCGACACCTTGCCCGCCTGCCTGGAAATGACAGCGCAGACCGAAGACGGCGAAATCATGGGCGTGCGGCATCGGCATTTCGCCATCGAGGGCGTGCAGTTTCACCCTGAGTCGATCGAAACCGAACATGGCCACAAGCTGCTGCAGAATTTTCTGGCGCTGAAAGAGACCCATTTCCATGACCATCAGTAATCACGACGCGCTGGTGCGCGTCATCGAACACCGCGAAATCTTCCACGATGAAATGATCGCCCTGATGCGCCGCATCATGACCGGGGAGATGTCGCCCGTGATGATGGCGGCGATCATCACCGGCCTGCGGGTGAAGAAGGAAACCATTGGCGAGATCGCGGCTGCCGCGGCGGTGATGCGCGAATTCGCCACGCCGGTTGAGGTCGCGGACAAGCGGCGGCTGGTCGACATCGTCGGCACCGGCGGTGACTCGGCGCGCACCTTCAACATCTCCACCGCAAGCATGTTCGTTGTGGCCGCGGCGGGTGCGCAGGTGGCCAAGCACGGTGGGCGCAGCGTGAGTTCGTCGTCAGGCTCAGCCGATGCGCTCGAAGCACTGGGCGCCAATATTCAGCTCACTCCCGAGCAGGTGGCGCAAAGCCTCGCGCAATGCGGCATCGGCTTCATGTTCGCGCCCAACCACCATCCGGCAATGAAACATGCCGCGCCGGTGCGCAAGGAACTGGGTGTGCGCACCATTTTCAACATCCTCGGGCCGCTCACCAACCCGGCGGGTGCGCCCAACCAGCTGCTTGGCGTATTTCATCCCGATCTGGTGGGCATCTTGGCGCGCGTGCTGCAGCGCCTAGGCAGCGAACACGCGGTGGTGGTGCACGGTCTGGATGGGCTCGACGAAGTGTCCCTGTCGGGCGAGACCCTGGTGGGCGAGCTGAAGAACGGCCAGATCACCGAGTACGCCATTCATCCCGGCGATCTCGGCCTAAAGGCCGCGCCGCTCGACGCCCTGCGCGTGGACGGCCCGGCGCAATCCATCGAATTGCTGCACGAGGCGCTCAACGACGTGGACGGTCCGGCCCGCGACATCGTCGCGCTCAATGCGGGCGTGGCGCTGTATGCGGCCAATGTGGCGCCCATGCTGATCGAAGGCGTTCAGATGGCGCGAGAAGCTATCTCCAGCGGGGCTGCCCGCAGTAAGCTGCAGGACTTTGTCCGCGTCACGCATGCCATGCAGACTGTCGCCTCGGCAGGTTCGTAACCTGAAACAGCGCCTTCACTCACCCAGAGTCTTTCCACGGAACGGCCATGTGGTTCTGATATGAGCAACGACATTCTTCAGCGCATCCTGGCCACCAAAGCCGAAGAGGTGGCCGCAGCGCGCGCCCACATCCCCTTGTCCGACCTGCTGGAGCAGGCAGCGGCCCGGGACAAGCCGCGCGGATTTGCCGCAGCACTGCAAACGAAGGCCGCGCTGGGTGGTCCAGCCGTCATCGCGGAAATCAAGAAAGCCAGTCCCTCGCGCGGCGTGTTGCGCGTCGATTTCGATCCGCCAGCGATTGCCCGTAGTTACGCCGCGGGCGGGGCAGCCTGCCTGTCTGTCCTGACGGACGCGCAGTATTTTCAAGGCGCAACTGCCTATCTGCAGCAAGCCCGCGCCGCCTGCGCGCTGCCGGTGCTGCGCAAGGATTTCATCGTCGATCCGTACCAGGTCGTTGAGACCGCGGCAATGCAGGCCGACTGCATTCTGCTCATTGCGGCGGCAATGCCGTTGCAGCAGATGATCGACCTCGAGGCGCAGGCGCAAGGCCTGGGACTCGATGTGCTGGTCGAAGTGCACGATGCGCGTGAGTTGGACGCCGCGTTGCAAATGCGCACGCCGCTGCTCGGCATCAACAACCGCAATCTCCGCACCTTCGAGACTCGACTCGACACCACGCTCGATCTGCTGCCGCGCATTCCGGCTGACCGGCTCGTCGTGACCGAAAGCGGCATTTTCGTGCCTGACGACGTCCAGCGCATGCGCAGCGCAGGGGTGCACGCCTTTCTGGTAGGAGAGGCTTTCATGAGGGCGCCGAACCCGGGACAGGCGCTGCGCACCTTGTTTGCCTGACCAGCGCAAACCCCCCGATTTGACACAGCAGAAAAAATCGCTAAGAATTTGTGGTTCGCCTCGGAGAGGTGGCCGAGTGGTTAATGGCAGCAGACTGTAAATCTGCCCTCTAACGAGTACGCTGGTTCGAATCCAGCCCTCTCCACCAGGCGCAATAATGACGGCTTGCTGTCGGTGTCCGGCCGGGTTTCGGGTGCGGGTGCGACGGATTGCAGAACGAGAAGCAAGAACGGCGGCCTTGATCGCGCCAGAGTATTGGATGTGCGGCAACGGCGTGACAAGGCAGGCGTGGCAAGGCGGGAGTAGTTCAATGGTAGAACCTTAGCCTTCCAAGCTAATGGTGCGGGTTCGATTCCCGTCTCCCGCTCCAGTGTCTTGCAAGGTTTTTTGCCGCGGCAACAGGTTTCACCTTGGGCGCGCAAGCGTTCAGGCCCATGTGGCTCAGTGGTAGAGCACTCCCTTGGTAAGGGAGAGGTCGCGGGTCCGATTCCCGCCATGGGCACCACTGATTTTGTTGATTTGTCGATCTTTGTTGGCTTGAGGAGTTTGAATCATGGCGAAGGAAAAGTTTGAGCGGACCAAGCCGCACGTCAACGTGGGCACGATTGGTCACGTGGATCATGGCAAGACCACGCTGACGGCGGCCATCACCACCGTGCTGTCGGCCAAGT